>Ga0316209_1000754_pt1 | contig 46602 bp, 46 predicted proteins | sample 6monopyrite_MG_FD_204945 | JGI IMG/M metagenome (GOLD analysis project Ga0316209, IMG submission 204945) | Microbial mat bacterial communities from mineral coupon in-situ incubated in ocean water Damariscotta River, Maine, United States -... | ecosystem: Environmental > Aquatic > Marine >...
CCGAATGCTTGTGTCGGGGATCCAGCGGCCTTATGTACTGTAAAGACACTGGATTCCCGACACAAGCATTCGGGAATGACGACACTCTTTAAGTTAACGGGACAGTAGTGGAAACATATATAATGTATAACCGAACAGGATCAGTTTAGAAACAGAAAAGGGGTTGAGAATTACCTGTCGATTTCTGCTGCGCAAAGAGACTCAATTAACCTTTTTATCTGCTGAGTACAACAGCCGCTTCCCATTGTAGCGTAGGTTTGTTTTTTAATTTCGTCCACTGTTGTGGCACCATTTATGATAGCATTGATAATATCAATCTTAAGCACTTCATTACAGGTGCATAAATTTCGGCGTAAATTCTTCTTAAGAATAGCGGGAAGTTTATCCACAGGATTTGTGGAAGAATCAGTTTTCAAAGTATAAACGCTCTTTTACCAGATACCATATATTTAAATTAATCAACTAAAGCTTGAATCGGATCATATTATTTTAACATAGCGCAGGACCATAAAAAATAAAACAAAAACTTAGATATTTTTTATTATAGCTGTCCGGTTCATTTAATTACATTACGCTAATAATACTATGATTCTTTACAATAAAATATAAAAGAAATTAAACATGAAAAAAATATTTATAATATTTATGATTTTAACGTTTACTGGTGTTACTTACCTGGCAATTGAGGGGAGCAAAATGCAGGAAATTAAAACGCAAATAGCAATATCAGCACCGCCATCTAAAGTATGGAGTATCATAACTGACATTAACAACTGGCAGGAATGGAGCCCAATCATTAATGCTTCAAACGGCGAGGCGTCCATTGGCTCAAAACTCAGTATCACCATGATGGGTAAAGAGGAAGGTAAGGACGGACCCAAATATAATCCAATAATCAAGGAACTTAATGAGCCTGGTTATTTTCGTTGGCGCGCTCATATGTTGGCAGGCTTTATTTTTACAAACGATAAGATATTCGAACTGAAAAAAACTGAATCAGGAACACATTTAACGCATACTGAATCATTCAAGGGCCTTCTCGCACCGATATTTTGTGGACAAATGGAAAAAGGCGTTCCTCCAATGTTAAATTCAATGAATAAAGCATTAAAGGAATTAGCTGAGAAATAAATTGTGCCATAAACTGTAGTAGCTCTTACCTGATCTGACAATTTACAATATAGCTTCAGACAAAATCTTACAGTTTGCAAGCTTTTGCCTCCCCTCTTAGAAAAAGAGGGAAGGCAGGTAAGACCAGGGGCTTTCAGGTTCGTAGTGATCAATATGTAGAAGTAGGGGGGAGATTTAAAAAGACGCTGATTGCACCCTTCTTACATCAGAGTAAAACAACTTAATGATTTTAAATCCCCCTCAGTAACTTAATCGATTTTTACGATTAAGCTGATAGATATTAAATATATCTGCATTCCCTTTTACTAAGGGGGAGACTTAATTTCCGCTCTGTGGTGTTTTTGAGACACTAACTTCCAGGCTGAATTGTCAGATTAGGTTTAGATCCGTTTTGAAATATGTAAGTTTACATTTGAGCTAATACACATAAACACATTTATTCGAGCTTTCATAGAACTCCAGGAACTAAAGTTTTTAGCACCCGGTGTATTCAGGGAACCTCTGATCACTGCGCCTACGCCCCTCATTTATTCCCAGTTTTTTAAGCGTTTTAACTTCCTCAGCTTCACCATCGACAAAATATTAATCCCGTGGTGTATCAATGCATTTACTATTATTAACAATAACTGACGATATAAATTTTTTCGGTACACTTAAAGCATCTGCAGGTTTGGTAACCCCAACAATACTTAATCAGAGCCCCCTTAATTTTGAAGTGATCATTTCCGGCTATCAATGATACAATTCAAATGAACACAGATGCTCTGCCTATAAACTAACATTTCCATGCTGAAGGTTTACTTTTGAATTTTTACTCATTTACTTTATCTCCCCACCTTATCTGCCTGTTATGCAGCCTTCTACTAACGGGCTGCAGTGACCCCGCATCAAACCCCGCATCACGCAAACCGGCTGAACATCTGGTCGAAACCGTCCAGGCCAGTCTGCAAAACAGCTCCGTTAAACAAACCATTAGCGGTACCTTGCAGGCAATTCGCACCGTGCGCATCATTAATCAGGTGCCGGGACTACTGACTTCATTACCTGTTTACCCGGGGGATATCATAAAACAGGGGCAAACACTGGTTGAGCTTGATGATAAAATACTTAAAGCTGAAGTGCATAAGGCCCAGGCAACCTTAAAACAGACCAGGGTAGACTACCGTCGATTAAAGGATCTGGCGCCACGAAAACTGGCTTCTGAAAGTGACGTCGCACAGGCACAAACACTGAGTGAAATTGCCGCGTCTGAGTTAAATTTAAAACAGACGGAATTCAATCACAGCACCATTAAAGCCCCCATTGCCGGTGTAATATCCCAACGTTTAGCTGAACCCGGTGATGTTATTCCATTACACACTCACCTTCTGACGCTGATTGACACTTCAAGCCTGAAAGCAGAAATTCAGTTAAGCGAATTACTGCTGCCTTTAATTAGCATGGGTAACAGTGTTGAAGTCACTATTGATGCTTTGGCTGACAAGCGTTTTAAAGGCACAATTAAGCGTATTCACCCAGTCATAGATAAAGACACACGTCGGGGTACTATTGAAATCGTTATAAATCCGGTACCCCGGGGTGCGCTTGCAGGGCAGTTTTGTCGCGTAAGCATTACTACCCAGAGCAAATCCCGCTTAATGATTCCCTATGACACGGTACGTCACGATAAACAGGGAGCTTTTGTTTTTATTTTAAATAATAAAAAAGCCATACGGACCAACATCACGACAGGCATTCAACAGGGTGATTTTATAGAGGTACTTGAGGGTTTAACGGATCAGCAGGCCATCATCAGCAAGGGCCTGTTTGGTATTAAAGACAATATGAACGTTAAGCTTATTTCCAGAAAGTCAGTTGACAGTAATAAATATGAATAATTATTTAATTAATAAAAATTTTATCTTTATCCATTTAGTGATGGCATTAATCTAAGCCCATGAGTTATTTGCAACGCACAGGCGGTTTAGCCAACTGGTCAATTAAACGCCCCATCGCTGTTATTATGTTATCGCTAACGGTGCTGGTGGTTGGCCTGTTTTCATTTGATCGATTAAATATTAATTTATTACCCGACATTATCTATCCTGAAATTCGCATTCGTATACTCGAGCCCGGCACACCGGCAACGGTAATGGAAGATAAATTCACCCGCCAGCTGGAAGAGCAACTGGCGATTACAGAAGGTGCTACGCGTGTACAGTCGGACACATCAGAAGGGCGTAGTGGACTTAGCCTGTCTTTTCCCTATGGCACGGATATTGATCAGGCACTGCAGGATGCTAGCACTCGTCTTGATCGTGCCAAACGTTTTTTCCCTGTCACTGATGAGCCACCGGTTATTTATAAACGTGACCCGTCACAATTACCGGTAATGGAATTAGTGGTGAGCTCCGCTACCCGTAACCCCATAGAATTGCGCAGCTGGGTAGATTACGAATTTTCAAAATGGTTTTTAAATATTGACGGGGTGGCCTCTACTGAAGTCGGTGGCGGATTGATACGGGAAATACAGGTCATTGTTGATCAGGAAAAACTCGCTGCTGCAGGCTTTAAAATAGCCGACATAAAAAAACTTTTACAGCAGGAAAATCAGGATATTTCCAGCGGTGTGCTGTATATGAATACCCGCAAACTAAGTGCCCGCACACAGGGGCGCTTTGACTCAGTAAAATCCATTGCTAATTTACCCCTCACTAAATCTTTAAAAACTGATTCAACAAAAATAAATGCCTTACAAACCATAAACAATCAAAACCTGGTCTTGAGTGATGTTGCAAAAATAATTGACTCACATCAGGATGAGGAATTACGCATTCGCCTCAACCAGCAACCCGGCATTAAACTCACCATTCAAAAACAGCCCGATACAAATACAGTTGATGTTGCGCAAAATATACACCGACAAATACACTGGTTTAAAACACAAAAACTTTTACCGGCTGACATTACCATTGAAACCGTTGGCGATCAGTCCGTGTATGTTGTTCGCGCATTAAACAACGCCAGCCTGGCTGCTATCAGTGGCGCAATACTGGCGATGTTAGTGGTGTATTTATTTTTACGTGATTTTCGCCGCACAATTATTGTTGCCAGCGCAATTCCACTTGCTATCTTTATAACTTTTTTAATTATGGGTTTAAGTGATATCAGCTTAAACATCATGTCACTGGGTGGCCTGGCACTGGGTATAGGTTTACTGGTGGATAATACAATTGTTATGCTGGAAAATATTTCCCGCCATCAGACCATGGGTGAATCCCCCGACATTGCAGCATCCAATGCCGCCGCAGAAGTCACCAGTGCAATCACCGCCTCAACACTCACCAATCTGGTTGCAGTAGTGCCGTTTTTATTTATTGGGGGTTTAATTGGCCTGTTATTCAGTGAATTAATTATCACCTTGAGTGCAGCAATTATCGCTTCACTGGTGGTGGCCCTCACACTCATTCCTGCACTCGGGGCAAAAATTCAGGCGCCAACCAGCTCCTCAAATACAGGTATATTTAATGCTATAAAAAAAGCCTACAAAAATGCTTTAGAGAAAAGCTTACCCTACAGCATATTCATTATTGGTCTATTTATTATCATTCTGATATTTAGTTCTGCGCGACTAATTAATACAAAAGATATTTTTTTCCCGGCCATGGATGAGGGTCAAATTTCAATCAGCATTAGTACTGAACCCGGTACCCGGTTAGAACAATTTGATAAAACGCTACAACAGGTAGAGTCTCTCGTTTTGCAACAGACAGAAGTCAGCACGGCTTTTGTCAGCTCAGGTGGTTTTATTTTTGGCCGCTCGCAGTTTCAAAGCAGTAACCGCGGGACGATTGCAGTACAGCTTAAGCCTCTGTCAGAGCGCGATAATATAAGCAGTAATAACTGGATTAAAAAAGTCAACAAACAACTTAAAAAACTACAGTTAGCGGGTTATAAAATTCGTATGCGGGTAAAAGGTGTACGCGGCATAAAAACCAGTCACGGAGATGATGACTTTAGTCTGCGAATACAGGGTCAGGATATAACAACACTCAGCACCATTGCCGAAAATGTTATCGAAAAAATCAGCGTCATTGAAGATCTTAAAAACTTAACTCACAGTTACGAAGAACACAGCAATGAACTGGTCATAAAAATTAATCGGCAACGCGCCGCAGATTTAAATATCAGCGCTGAAGAAATCGGTACTGCATTACAACTCGCATTAAATGGTCAGGTGGCTACTGATTATCTGGAAGGTGATAAAGAATACGATATCCGCTTAAGATTACAGCGCACAAAAATCAACCAGATTTCAGACATCAAAAACATCATTATTTCATTACAAAAGGGACAGGCCATTCGTTTATATGACGTTGCCAATGCCAGCATACAACCAGCACCCAGTACGATTAAACGTGACAACCAACTACGTATCAATGAAATATCCGCATCACTGGATGCGGGTGCTGATTATAAAAAAATTAGCGAAAGTGTATTTGCGATCATAGATAAAATACCTTTACCCGAGGGTTATATCCTTTATGATGGCGGAACACTGGATGCACTAAAAGAAAACAATTCCAGCAGCGTTATTTTATTAGCACTTGCCGTATTTCTGGTATTTGTTGTGATGACAGTTCAATATGAATCACTCACCAATCCCCTGATCATTATCCTCGGTGTGCCGTTCACTTTAATTGGCGTGTACTTAGCCATAGAGTTCGCACTCGACAATCAACTGAGCATGCCAGCCAGGCTCGGCATAATAATGCTTGCGGGTATTGTGGTAAATAATTCAATCGTATTAGTCGAACAAATTGAAATTTGCCGACAACAGGGTTTAGATAAAGTATCCGCAGTTTTAGAAGCGGCGAGTTTACGCCTTCGACCCATTTTAATGACTAGCCTAACCAGCGTTTTTGGCATGTTGCCATTAGCACTGGGTTTAAATGAAGGTTCGGAAATGTTAAAGCCGCTGGCCACCGTGGTGGTTTACGGCCTGTCATTTTCATTACTGGTTTCCCTGTTATTAATTCCACTACTGTATCTATTGATTCACAAAAAGGAAAGTATATCTTGAGCGACTGGTACAGTCAGAGTTCGCTGACTTTTTCAAATGATCTGGCTGAATTATCAGATTCTGAAATACATATCTGGGTAAATTATTTAAATGTACACGAAGCCCGAATAAAACACCTCTATCCCCTGCTTTCAGATACTGAAAAGGAACGCAGTGAACGATTTAAATTTTATAAACACCGCAAAGCCTTTATCGCCTCCCATGGTTTTATGCACACCGTACTTGCTTATTATATTAATACGACAGCAGCTGAAATAGAATTTTCGCACGGCGAGTTTGGTAAACCTTCACTGATTGATAATCAAAACCCGCACAATATACAGTTTAATTTAAGTCACTCGAATAATATTGCTATGCTGGCGATTTGCCGACAACATTCAGTTGGTGTAGATGTGGAATATGCAGAACGAAAAACAGACTGGGAAGGTGTCAGTAAACGATTTTTTACCAAGAATGAACAGGACCTGCTTTTTAACCTGGATAAAGACTCACAAAAAAGGGCGTTCTTTCAAATCTGGACACGCAAGGAAGCGCACATGAAAGTGACTGCAAAAGGTTTATCACTTTCCCCCAACGAGTTTGAAGTCAGTGTACCACCAGCTGATGCTGCGTTTATTGGGCATAGTAAAAAAGCTGATAATAACTTTTACAAAATGCAGGATATTATATTACCTGATATGTTTAACGATTATTTCGCCTGTCTGTCAGCAAACTTCGATTTTTCTGAAGTAACGCAATTTATTCACACATAATATCAAACAGCTTTTAAAACGAGCAGCGCAACAAAAGCAGCCACCATTACAAGCACCACTATTCTGACCCAGTATTTTTCTTTTTTCTCTTTTATCTGTTCTTCGCCAACAATCTTATTAATGTCTTTTAACATTTTATTAGCGATTACACGTTGTATATTTTTTTCAAGCTTATCCATCATAGTTACTCACTTCTAAGCAGCACAACCGAAATATTATCAATCCCGCCATTATCATTGGCGAGGGTAATCAGCTCATCAACTGAATTTTCCAGCTGATCATTTTTTTCCAGTACATGCTGAATTTGCGCGTCGGATAAACAATCTGTTAAGCCATCGGAACAAAGCAGATAACAGTCTGGCTTATTAAGTGTTAATTTTTCAACTTCAATGTCCGGGCTTCTAGACAAGCCTATCGCCTGACTAATAATATGATGCATTGGCATTGTTTCATATTCCTGCTGATTTATTTTCCCTTCATTTAACAATTTCTGTAATGCTGTATGATCTTCCGTTAGCTGAAGCAGTTTTTGATCACTTAACTGATAACATCTTGAGTCACCCAGATGGCCAACCGCTATTTCATTTTTGTGAATGAGTATAGCGACTATAGTCGTCGCCATATTATTTAATTCTAACCGTGTACTTTGTTGCTCTATAAGCTGTAAATTAGAATCACTGATTGCCTGGCGCAGCGTTTTTTCTAACCAGTCTGGCACATAACCCGCGCCACTATTTGCTAACAACACCGCTTTCGCTACGCTCGCCTGCATAAACGCTACTGTTAAATTACTGGCGACCTCTCCACCCTCGTGGCCCCCAACTCCGTCCGCCACCTGCAAAAGCACCACATCACTGTGTTCAAATTCAGACATAAGAATACTGTCTTCATTCTGCTCTCGCAGTTTTCCCCTGTCCGTGCCACCGGCATATTTTATCGTTATTTGATCCGTCATACACTTACCCCGCCTGCCTCTTTAACTCATAGAGACTTTTACATCTTTAATAATTTAATTACTGAATTCAGTTCACATTGTTTAACTACGAAGGTTTAGCCATTAATTCAAGCGTAAAACCCGGTCGATTATTTTCTACGGCATTGCCTTTTTTATAGCGGCAGCCATTTCAGCGCCGTTAAGAAAGCGTTTTTGTTTATTTTTTTGCAGCGCTTTATTAATAATACGTGTCGCACTGGCGGGCAAATCAGATCGCACGTCTCTAATCGCTTTATGTTTTTCATTGGTAATTTTATAGGCCAGGTTACCTAAGCTATCCGCATCAAAAGGCAGCACCCCGGTTAACAACTGATACATACTCACACCCAGTGAATATAAATCTGCCTGACCATCTACACTGGAACCCGTCATTTGTTCGGGTGCCATATAGGATGGACTTCCCATAAAACTTCCAGTGCGGGTTTTTACCGAATCAGTAATCCGTGCAATACCGAAATCGGTTATTTTAATTTGCCTGTCTTTCGGGTTGTACATAATGTTACCTGGCTTAATGTCCCTGTGAACAATACTTTGTGCATGCGCATAATCTAAAGTTTCAGCAACCACCTGTAAAATACGATAAACTTCACGCACGGGCAGTAGTTTATTTTTTTGCGTATATTCAGACAGGGGCACCCCTTCCACATAGTCCATAGCGATGAAGGCAAAATCCGTTTCCTCTCCCACATCATAAACTGTAACAATATTGTTATGTGATAAACGTCCAGCTGCTTCGGCTTCCCTGAAAAATCTCGACTTTACAGTTTTCAATTCAGTTTTACTAAACTGGGTATAGTCCAGAGTTTTAATCGCTACATTACGATTTATTTTTGGATCCTTACCCAGATATACCACACCCATGGCACCTCGACCCAGCTCTCTCTCAATTTTATAACGCCCGAATTCCGGCATCTCCATTTCCGGCATAACCAGTGTTTTTTGAGCCTGCGCAGAGGTGAGTATTTCGGTGCGTGTTTCTGAAAAACCACTAATGGATTTAAGACGTCGATCTATGTCTTTATAATCTTTTTGACGAATATTAATTTCTGAATAAATTTGCAATGCTCTATCATATTGCCGTTTACGTTCAAAGCTTAAACCTATCTCATATATATCGGATAAAACCTCCTCACTTGTATGACATTTTAACAAACTTGTAATTGCAGTTTCATAATCACCTTTTTCATATTGATAATGCCCCAACTGAAACCAGGCTTCATTTTGTTTATTTAAAATATCTTTTATCACTTTCTGCCCGGACACATAAACATAAACTGCAATCTGACCCAGAATCAGCAACAATAATAAATTTATAATCGGCCACCACACGCCTTTAAGTATTAACAGAACCGGCTGTGCAGAAATAATGGCCAGTATAATAAATGCACCTAAAAAGACACCGCTTTGTTTTGATAGCAGCGGTAACAACCATAACAGGTAGATCACAATCAGTAACATAATTGTCGGTATTATCCACCAGCTATCTACGGGGGTGTAATAAAGTGAACCCGCATTTATATTACTGATTGAATCAGCCAGTACCTGTAGTTGATTTGCATCCTGACCGATTAATATAATTTTATTTCTAAAGTAACTTGCTGGTTTTTTCCCCACCGACTTATAATCTATAAACTTAAATGCAGCATGGCGGTTAGTCAGGTTTGAAAAATAACTGTATACACGCCCGCTTAACCCGGTGTTGATCGTTGCTGAGCCAATACTGATTAAGCCTGACCCATCCCAGCTTAACTGATTATTTTTTTGATACTGATTAAACACCGCCAAACTCAAATCAGGCAGGGTGTGAGTTATTTCTAATTTAATATTCCCAGAATTCTCTTCAACTGAAATCTCATTGACAGAATCAGTAGATTTAGCCGCATACCATATAAGAGACTTTTTTTCGGATTCTCGATAATCAAACGGATAAATACGATACGCCGACTCGGCCTGAGTTCTCAAATATTTTTTTGTTGAAGGTAAAAACAGTGGGGGGATATATTTTCGCCAGCCTTTTTGAAAAAATAACGATTCTTCATAAGCAATATTGTTGTGTTGCTTTGGCATATTGCCATACTGGGTTAGAAACACATTGTGTTTTTCTAGCATCCAGGCCAGCTTATTTCGCTCACCTTCTGCAGGTATCCAGTTTATGGTGTTTTCATTTGTCTTACTGCTCGTTATTGATTTATTACTAACTTTATTCTTCTTTTTCTGGTTATTAATTTTTTTAGATGTTGACTTTATTTCATCTGCATTTTTTTCCTGCACATAATCCAGTTGCGGAAAATCACCCGTCAACCAGACAATCTCGGCTGCTTTTGATTTACGTAGCTTTCGCAATATATATCTGAAATCTCTAATCCCATCGGGCTTCTGTAAGCGCGCCTCATCTAGCTGAATAATGCGCAGGTTGCTTGAATCTGCGGGAATCGGTAATAGATAACTGGCGACACGAAACATCTGTGCATCAATCCAGTGCATTGTGCTATTTTGTGACGACAATAGCGCCACAAAAAAACATATCAGTATGAAAAGGGATAAATAAAGTCTGCGGTGCTGGTTCAAGGCATTGGCTTATATAATTATATTATGGAAAGATTTATTTATAACGGATACCTGGGGTCGTGGCAAAACCTAAAAGGTACCTCTAAATATCAAATTCAAAAATTTCTCAGTTATTGGCGGCTAAAGCTTAATCAGAGCATCCCTTTCGGGAAGATGCAAAATATCAGCCTATTATAAATCAATATTGCTAACATTTGAAAACTGATTCGTTTAATCCAGGTTTTATTTTATCGCCACGCCCACATCTAGTTGCTCAAACCAGTCTAAAAAGTTCTTCACATTTTCACCCTTGAAGATTCGCCCGTGTTGTGGGGCCATATACTCAATATCAAGTTTTCTTACCCGGTTTATCCAGTCCTGCTTGGCTTTATTCGACGGCATCCAGCGCTGATGAAACTGCTTCATCTTTGATATGTGCTCTTCAAAATCATCCACGTACATTGATGAGCCCGGTGGCTCCAACGCAGCCCCCACATCACCACTCATGAGTATTTTAGCCTGCGCGTCATACACATGAAAATTGCCCGATGAGTGTAAATAATGCGCCGGCACAAAAAATAACTTGACCTTGTTTAGCACTAATGACATTCCCTCATCCGGTATCGCATTATAGCTAATATTGTTTAAGCCGAAGTGGCGAATAAAACCCTCCCAGATCCATGGCGCATGCAGCCTGGCTTTGGGTAGCGCCTGATCCCACAATCCCAGGGACGAAATAATATCCGGATCCTGATGGGAAGCAAAAATATCGACAAGATTTTCGATTTCTGTGTGGCGCAATACGGCGGCCAGCATCGATGAAAAAATTTCTATGCCACCAGGATCCATTAAAAACGATTTATCTCCATCGACAATCATATATTGATTGGTATCAATAATTTTATCGGGTTTATCCGGGTCACGCCCAAAGACAATCCACTGATAATTACTGTTGTAAAAAATAGTTGATTTCATTTTTTTCCTTTGCTATTTTTCCTTTGCTATTTTTCCTTTGCTATTTTTCTGCTGGTATTTTTCTACTGGTTTTATCTACTGGCACTTTTCTACTGGCACTTTTCTACTGGCATTCTTCAGGCGCTATTTTCCTGTTATTTTTGTCAACTCATCTAAATAATCTTTGCATATTTTTATTTCATTGCTGATACGATCACTGCAATCCTGCAGATCATTGGCGATGGCAAATAAATTGGCCTGGTATTCTCCAGCACGTGAGGCCTCTGTTCTTGAATTGGTTACTATCACTCTGGCAGCCCGTATACGCTGTGAAATATCGTCGAATAATGAAGCCAGATATTTACAGTCTTTTGACTGATCTTTTTTAAATGCCGCTATTGTATTTTTAAGCGCATCCGTTAGCAGGGTAAGACTTTTAGCATTTTTATTATTTTCCAGTTTTTCTACCACACTACTAAATTTTAACAGCGCAATTCCAGCACGCTGCTCTTTTACCGCGGTAGTTGAAAACTGCAGCGCAACCGTATTAATTTTTGTAGAGATTGAAATAGTATCCCGCGCCATATCACTAATAAATTCTGTAATGGGTTTAAAGCCGGCGGTTTTATCACCTCCACGAATGGAAATGCATTTAGCATTGCTGGAGCTAATACTCATCACTTTGGTAATTGCAAGCATACGATAAAGTCTTCCAGCGAGTAGCGCGGAAATAACAAAAGGTGGTCGCTGATCTAAATTACCCATAATTAAGAATATATAAACAATTTCAATTTTTTATTGGTTTTAAGGCGTTTATTGTAATTGTGCTTAATGCACATCAATTTATATATAGACTATTTTTAAGGGACAGGGGACAATTAGGCGTAACTAAATTAACGTTTTATAAATTAAGGTTTACACATTAAAAAACTGTTTAGCCTGTTGAGTGGTTTGTTGTGCAACTTCCTGCACATCCAGATTTTTATAAAATGCCAGTGCGGCACAAACATGGGCTAGCACCAGCGGCTCATTACGTCGCTCCTGTAATTGTTTGGACAGGTTTTCAGGCAGATCCCGGGGCATCAGATAGGGTGCATCCGTTTCAATCATTAAGCGCGCTAATGGAATGTCCTTTACCGCCTGTTGCAGGGACTGACCACGTCGCTCATCGCATATCCAGCCGGTAACCCCGATCATCAGATCCAGCTCCAGATAAGCCCTGGCTTCTTCGGCTGTGCCGGTAAAACAATGAGCAACAGCACCACTTAGCTGATCACGCCAGCGGCTTAATATGCTTAAAAAATCGTCGTGTGCATCACGTTGATGCAAGAATACCGGTAGCTGCAAATCTGCCGCTATTTCTAACTGGGCTTCAAAACTTTTTCGCTGGTCTTTCGGATCAGAAAAATTACGGTTGTAATCCAGCCCGCACTCACCCACGGCTTTTACGCAATTGAGCTGCGCCATACTGTGAATTTCCTGCGCAGTTTTATCATCCCATTCACTGGCATGATGCGGATGCACACCCGCGGTGGAATATAAAATATGCGGATACTGCTCACACAACTCAATGGCGGCGTCACTGTGTTGCAGATTCGTTCCGGTGACAATCATATTTGCAACACCGGCTGCAGTCGCACGTTCAATCACCTGCGGTAAATCTTTTTTAAAAGCACTGCCGGTGAGATTAACACCGATGTCGATGAGATTTGTTATGCCTAATGATTCCATAGTTAACTCATCAAATTAGTTATTGGTTTACCACTACACCCAGTTTTGGGTCTTAGCCTCATGCAGTTTGGCATAACCCGCCAGCAATTTATTATGAGTTACAAAACCATCCAGACTTAAACCTGGACTATGCAATCCGTAGAATTTATCTTCGCCTTCCAGTAATTTTATTCCCGCATCAACCGTGTCCTTGCCATACATTAAATTTAAACTGTCGGTATACTGTGCATACTCACGGGACGCATCCAGTTTAATGTCTAACAGCGCCTGCAGGCTTCGATAAAAACGGATGCGCTCATCGCTTAACTGATCCATTTGCAGGCACCAGTCATTCCACTCCATTGCCTGCTCGTAATCTTCCAGCGCCAAACACAGCATGGCTTTTAATTCACCAATGCGTAAACCTGCCCACGCAGTTCCCGCATCCGCTGCAACCCCAATAAATTCTGCGACCCGCTGCACTTCGTTATAACCGCCCTCTTCCAGGCGTTGCAAAATATTTTGCCACTGCGCTTTATCGAGATTTTTTAAGGATAAAATATCTTCGCGAAAAAGTGCACCTTCGTTATTATTGCTCCACTCCAGATCATCCACCGGATAAATATCCGACATGCCCGGCACGATTATTCGGCAAGCGTAGACATTTAAATGATTGTAATCGGAAATATAAATATCAAACCCCATGTCGTGAATAATACGGCTGCAATATTCGAACTCATCTTCGGTGGTGGTGTTGTGGTTCCAGTCAGCGAATTCATAATCCGGTTTATTTTTAAAGAAATCATAGGCGATTAAACCGCTGGAATCCACAAAGTGACTTTCTAAATTATGGTGATCGGCACAGGCTTGCAAATCAAATGATGGCGGCAAGAACTCATCCAGCTGATCCAGGCTTCTGCCCTGCAACAATTCAGTTACAGTGCGCTCAAAGGCCACTTCAAAACACGGATGTGCACCAAATGATGCAAACACCGCACCGTCTTTCGGGTTAATTAAGGTCACACTGATCACCGGATATTTACCACCCAGTGATGCATCCGCCACCCGCAGGTGATAACCGTGAGCTTGCAGTTTATCCATCGATTCTTTAATACCGGGAAAACGTGCAATCACATCATCCGGAATTTCCGGCAGGCAAATCCCTTCCGCAATAATTTTATTTTTAACATAACGCTCAAACACTTCCGACAAACTCTGCACCCGTGCTTCGTTTTGCGTATTGCCCGCAGACATGCCGTTACTCACATACACATTGCCAATAATATTTACCGGGATGTAAATGGTTTTTTTATCCCGCTGACGCTCATAGGGCACGGCACAAATACCGCGCTCACCCGCGCCGGAATTTGTATCCACAATATTTTGCGGTTTCAATACGCTATCCGGATCGTAATAATCCCACAGGCTTTCATCCATCAAACCTTCGGGCATAGCATCGCCCTCATTGGAAAACCATTTTTCATTCGGATAATGCACAAATTCTGCCTGAGAAAATTTTTCACCCAGATAAAAATCTGCAAAGAAATAATTACAGCTTAAGCGCTCAAAGTACTCACCCAGCGCACTGGCCAGACAGGCCTTGGCGGTTGCCCCCTTGCCATTGGTAAACATCAGGCCACAATCTTTATCACGAATATGTACAGAGTAAACATTGGGCACCGGATTTAACCAGGAGGCTTCTTCAATATCAAAATTCAGGTCTTTCAGCTTTTGCTGCATGGTCTCGATAGACGTTTCTAAAGCCTGATCTTTACCGATAATAAAAGTTTGTTCGCTCATGTTTGATAGTTTCCCTGATTGTAATTTTGGGTGTTATTCTGGTTGAAAATAATTTCATGGTATACCTCCCCCTTTGTAAAAGGGGGACTGAGGGGGATTTTTACCTGTTGATCAAATCTCCCCCGTATAATTAATATTTAGTACTATCAAGCTGGTAGCAATATAAATATATGTATTCCCTCTTTTTCTAAGAGGGGAGCTATTACTTTATATACAAAATTGGCGCTTGATGCCGAATCTTATTACAATTTGTCCCATGAAAACACCAGCACCTCAATTATTAAGTGTCAGTTATGCACATCAGGCACAAAAACCGGTGGCTCAGGCCTTTGCCGATGAGCACCAGCTACCCTGCCAACTACTCAGTAAAGCCCAGTCTGAACTCACCTTAAACTTCACCGAAATGCAGCTGGAAATTATCGACCTGCAAAATAACATGCGCTTAAGTGTCGATTTTATTGGCGGCAGTACAGGCCATCGAAAAAAATACGGCGGCGGTAAGGGGCAAACAATCGCCAAAGCCATTGGCATAAAACAGGGCAGGCCCATTCCCAGCGTGCTCGATGCCACCGCCGGCCTGGGCAAAGACGCCTATGTTTTTGCCTGCCTGGGTTGCCCGGTCACTTTACTTGAGCGCTCCCCGATTGTTGCCGCGCTGCTTAAAGATGGCATTGAGCGCGGCACTTTAAATATTGAATTCTCGACCACCATTGCCAACGGATTTACCCTGCATAACGCCGATGCGCTGCAATATATACAGGCGCTCGATGAAGCGCAGCGGCCTGACGTTATCTATCTGGACCCGATGTACCCGGAGAAAAAGAAGTCGGCTTCGGTTAAAAAGAATATGCAGATTCTGCAGAAATTACTCGGCCACGATTTAGATACCGATGAAATATTACTCGCCGCACTGCAAAAAGCCCACAAACGTGTCGTGGTAAAACGCCCTAAGGGCGCGGCTCAATTGCAGGTGGGCCGACCTCCCACCTTAAGCTATGAAAGCAAAACCACCCGATACGATGTTTATATCCCCTGAAGACTTGCAGTTGATATTAATCACAATGGCGGGTTGCCACTGATTTAGCAGTTTAATAGTCGGTTAAAAGTCTGTAAAATTGAGCCCTGAAAACCCAGGGGTTACAATGATTTATATCTTTGCAATTTTAACAATCTACATTCTCAGCTTTACCTATATACGCTCACGCAATAAAACCTTATTCAGCTTTCGCCGCCAGATGACCGACGTGGCCACCTTTATGGTACCGTTCAATTTGCCCGCTTACCTGCTCTCTAAAGTGCCATTGAAATCCCATTATGATGCGGATGATTTCCCTGAACTCAAAGTCATTGAAGATAACTGGCAGGATATCCAGAAAGAAGCCCTCGCACTGTATAGCGCCGGGCACATCACGATTAAAGATGATTTGCCCGCCAGCAGTTTTTATAAAGATAATCGCTGGACCAGTTTTTATTTAAAACTCTATGATAGCGACATTCCCTCGGCCCGTGAATTAGCGCCCAAAACCATGGCGCTTATTGATAAAGTACCGTCAATGAATCTGGCGCTTTTTGCCTGCCTCAATCCGGGAAAAAATATTAATAAGCACCATGATCCGTTTGCTTATACGCTACGTTACTCACTGGGTTTAAGCACACCCAACGCTGACGGTTCAGGCATTATTGTTGATGGGGTGGATTACAAATGGAAAGATGGTGAAAGTGTTATTTTTGATGAAACCTATTTACATCACGCCTATAACAGCACCGATAAACCCCGCATTATTTTAATGACCGATATTGATCGCCCATTAAAAATTAAATTTATACAGCGTCTTTACTTTTACTTTGGCCGATTTTTCAACAACCTGTTTGCCATTGATAATATTGACTCAAAAAAATCTGGTATCGGTAATAAGTTTGGCTATTATTTTCTGGCCTATAAAAAATTTATTAAAAGTATAAAACACTGGAACAAGCCCATTTATATGACTGGAAAATACGCACTGACCTTTGGACTTTTATATTATATTGGTTCTAAGCTGGTTTAATTATCCGCTGTTAAACCTTATCAAAAGCCTTTATTTTTAAATTCGTTGTAAACTGACCAGCTTATGCTGATCGTCAAATACAATTTCAAAGCGTCCATTAATGCCATCGTGCAAAACAAATGGCTGTAATTTTTCAGCCGGGAACTTTAAAGTGCGACCATCTTCTGACACCACCCGCACAAACTTAGCCGCTCCCCGGTAATAAGACTGGTATTGCTCACTTGAGATACTGATTGAAAAACGCATTCTTTGCATAATATTAATTTGATACTTAGTCATTGCCTAATGTTTGTGTCGGGAATCCAGCGACCTTAAGCACAAAAAGGTCATTCGATTCCCGACACAAACATTCGGGAATGACATCAGTTTATATTTTTTCTAATCCCTAAAATTATTAAACTGCAATGCCATTTCCAGTTTATCTGATGATTTCAGCAGCGCCATCACCTGCTGCAAATCATCACGCTTTTTACCGGTAATACGCACCTGCTCACCCTGAATCGCCGCCTGTACTTTTACTTTCATTTCTTTCACCAGCTTAACAATTTTTTTCGCATCTTCCTTGTCGATGCCCTGCCTTACCTTGATATCCTGATAGGCGCGCTTACCCCGGGGCTCGGCTTTGCTTTTTTCCAGACAGCGAATATCAATATCACGCTTGCCCAGTTTGGTGTAAATAATCGGTGAGATCTGTTTTAATTGAAACTCATTTTCGGCTTCGATTTTAATTACCGAATCTTTTAATTCAATTTTTGCATCCGAACCTTTTAAGTCAAAACGGGTGCTCACTTCACGCACCGCCTGGTCAATGGCGTTGCTTAGCTCATGAGTGTCAACTTCGGAAACCACATCAAATGATGGCATTTACATTCTCCTGTTATACTTTGTGTCTGATTTTATGGATTACCCACAAGGATTACCAGTAAAGATGTATAGAAAAATAATGATTGCCGGTGCAATAAATGCCTTTCTCGCAGTCGCCCTTGGGGCGTTTGCGGCACACGGTTTAAAGCAACATTTCGGTGAATACGAACTGCGTATCTGGCAAACCGCCGTGGATTATCAGATGGCCCATGCGCTTGGGTTAATACTGATTGGCCTGCTGGCAAAAACACTGGATATTGATTTAGCAAAACCCGGCTGGATTATGCTGGCGGGTATTGTGCTGTTTTCGGGTAGCTTATATGTGCTGAGTTTGAGCGGCGTGAAAGCGTTGGGGATGGTCACGCCGTTGGGTGGAATGTGTTTTTTAATTGCCTGGGTCTGGCTGGCGGTTTCGGTTTATAAAAACTGATTTGCAATGGCCCTGCTCTGGCTCATCTCGGGCTCATCTCTGGCCCATCTCCATCGGGGAAAGGTCTTGCTTTTTAAGCCCTGTCCCCTGTTTTGATGCCACCAAGAACTGTGCGGAGTTATTCATCGCACTGCCCATCTGATCGGAATTACCACAGGGGACAGGGCGCAAAAAACGCGACCTTTCCCCGATAGAGATGTACCAGAACAGTGCAAAATATTTCAGAACTGAGTTACCTTCGTTTACTTCTCTGGCGTTTGCGTTCTACGCCCCTGCGCATAGGACAATATCCCTCGCAAAATCTGCACTTCCCTCACCGTCGGCCGTGCCCTGCCATACAAACATCGCAACTTACGCATAATATGTTCCGGGTTACGTTTACCAAAAAAATTCAAGTCGTTTAGCGCATCCATGTAGTGATTGTACATGCCTTCTAACTGGTCGTTTGTGGCTAGTGTATCTTTTTCATCTGCGGGTGCTTCTACAACCGGTTTGGCTTCACCCTGACGACTCGCCATTAAAATTTCATAGCTCAGCACCTGCACCGCCTGGCCTAAATTCAGCGAACTATAGGCCTCACCGGTGGTGATGTTCACCAGTGTCTGGCACAGTTCGAGCTCGTCATTTGATAATCCCGAGCGCTCCCGACCAAACACCAGCGCCACTTCATGCTGCTCGCTTTCCGTATGTATCAACTCACCACATTCTCGAGCATCCACCTGTGGCCATTTTACTGAGCGCAGTCGGGCGGTGGTGCCACACACAAAACGGCAGCCTTCAAGGGCTTCGGCCAGGGTATCCACCACCACGGCATTATTAAGAATATCCGAGGCAGAAGAGGCCCGTTGAGACGCTTCAAAAGATGGGAAGTTTTTCGGTTGTACCAGATACAGGCGGGTTATCCCCATATTTTTCATGGCTCTGGCGGCGGAGCCGATATTACCGGGATGATGGGTGTTAACCAGGACGATACGGATATTATTTAACATGTGAAATTGGCATTATGAAAAGGCGCTATCATACCTTAATTTCCATTGTCATTGCGTTCTGGTTTTGGCGTATATTCACTGATATTTAATGCACCAAAGTCGCTGGATTTTCGATGGAAGCACTCGGGAATGACGGTGTTTGATTGAGTTTTTAGTTATTCTGATTTTACACGGCAGCCTCATTCGATATTTCTACTCAATACTTCCAGTCATATTTCAGGGAAATTTAACTCACTTTCTGCTATTATCTGCGCCCACCAAACTAGCTGTGAAGACCTGCAACCATGCACCCCATGTTAAATATCGCCACCGACGCTGCCCGTAATGCGGGTAATATTATTCTGCGTAGCATCGACAAGCTCGATCGCATCAAGATTGAAGTCAAAGCTCAAAATGATTTCGTGACTCAGGTTGACCGCAAAGCCGAAGAAGTCATTATAGAAGCAATCCACAAAGCCCATCCCAATCACGGCATTTTAGCGGAAGAAAGCGGCAAGTATAACGAAGATAGCGAATATACTTGGATTATCGACCCATTAGATGGCACCACAAATTTTTTACATGGCTTCCCCCAGTACGCGGTTTCTATTGGTCTGCAATACAAGGGCCGCATGGAAGTGGCGGTGGTTTTCGACCCGATTAAAAACGAATTATTTAGTGCCGCCCGTGGCGATGGCGCCCAGCTTAATGGCAAGCGCATGCGGGTTACGGATCATAAAGGCATCAGGGGCTCATTACTGGGCACCGGCTTCCCGTTTAAACAGCCCCAGCATTTAGATACTTATCTGCAGACCTTTAAAGCGGTTCACCCACAGGCGGCGGGCATTCGACGTGCGGGTTCAGCGGCGCTGGATTTAGCCTATGTAGCGGCGGGTCGCCTGGATGGTTTCTGGGAAATCGGTCTGAATTCATGGGATATGGCCGCGGGGGTTTTACTGGTGCGCGAAGCCGGTGGAATTGTGACGGATTTTAGCGGTGAAGGACATTATCTAGAAACGGGTAATGTCGTGGCAGCGGCGAGTAAGGTTTACCCTGCGCTGTATGAGGCGATTAAGCCGCATCTGACGGATGATTTGAAATAGTTTTCTATTAGGGTTATTTTGGGTTTGGATATGGGGTTTAAGTTTTTTAAATCTCCCCCGAATAATTAGTATTTAGTATTATCAAGCTGGTCGCAATAAAAATATATGTATTCCCGCTTTTTCTAAGAGGGGAGTTTCATTCGAGCTTCCCCCTTTTATAAAGGGGGAATGAGGGGGATTTAAAAACGTTCAGGTTTGAATGCACTATAAATATAGCGTTTTAACTTGAACGTTTTTAAATCTCCCCCAACCCCTCTTTGCCAAAGAGGGGAGCTAACACTATCGAATTTAATATATTTTCAACGAGTTACAACTTAACTTGATGGTATTGGGGACTGGGGAAAATTTAAAGGGCTTAACACTTACTTACCTTGCTGCTCAGCCCACTCAGCCTTCGTATACGCCTTAATCCCCAATGCATGCAGCTCACCGGTCTGAATTAAATGATTAACCGTGGCATACACCATCTTCTGCTCGGCGAGCATGCTTTTACCCTCAAACGCATCGCTAATCACCACCGCTTCCAGATTACAGCCTTCACCGCTAATAATCGCCTCGGCGCCTTCTACGCCATCTTCAATTAATTTTTTTACAGCTTCTGCAGACATACCGAACTCACAATATTAAATAGAAGGGGGATATTACACCCCCGGTTTAAATTTTCAACCAAAGGCAAAGTATGGAATAATCCCCACCACCCTGAATCACCCCAAAAAATACCATGAACCCTGTTTGCTGTTTGCTCTACTGTCGCCCCGGATTTGAAAAAGAATCGGCCTCTGAAATTATGCAGATGACCCAGGCACAAAATATTCAGGGTTACATTAAAGCCAAACCCGACAGTGGTTTTGTTGGGTTTTATCCCACAACGCCGGTTGATCTGGCAACCTTCAATCAGTCGATTCGTTTTGCCGAAATGATATTTAGCCGGCAGCTTGTTTTTGTCAGTGAATTCATAAACACCCTGCCCGCCGAAGACAGAATCACCCCCTTGCTTGCGGCCATTAAAACCCTGCAACAGACATTTACCATACAAAAGACATTTAATAGCGTGCTGCTGGAAACCCCCGACACCAATGAAGGCAAACAACTCAGTAGTTTCTGTAAAAAGTTTTCCACCCCATTAAACATTGCACTGGAACGCAATGATTTAATTCACAAAAAAAGTGAATGGCGATTGCACTGTTTCTTTTTAAGTTCCAGTGCGGTTTATATCGGCGTAAGTCACATCAAAAATAGCTCACCTGATGTGATGGGCATTAAACGTTTACGTTTTCCAAAAGCCGCGCCCAGTCGTTCTACTTTAAAACTCGAAGAAGCTTTTAAAACCATGCTCAGTGAAAAACAGCAGGAAAAGTTTTTACGGAACGGCATGAGCGCCGTCGATTTAGGCGCCTGCCCCGGCGGCTGGACCTGGCAACTGGTAAACCGGGGCATTCGCGTCAATGCAATCGACAACGGCGCCATGGATAAAGCCTTAATGGACAGCGGCCTGGTTAAGGAAATTAAAGCCGACGGTTTTAAATACCTACCAGAAAAACCCGTTGACTGGTTAGTGTGCGACATGGTGGAACGCCCCATGCACATCGCACGTTTAATGAGTCGCTGGTTATGCGAAGGGCATTGCCATAATGCCGCCTTTAATTTAAAGCTACCGATGAAAAAACGTTATGACATGGTGATGGATTGTAAGCATTATATTGCCAGTGAATTAGATAAGAATGATTTTTCATATACAATAAAAGTTAAACATTTGTACCATGACCGGGAAGAGGTGACCTGTATTGTATTGCTCTTATAATTATCACTGACAACTTAATTCTCTGGGCAAGCCGGAAGTTAATATCTTTTGTGATGTTTTCACAAACATTTAACGGCTTATATACTCATAAATCACTATAGAAAGCCTGCAGTTAAGAATTAAAATCTTAACCCCGCACAGATGTAAATCCATAAAAATAGTTTACCCGATGAGGAGTAAGCTATTTTACAACAAGATAAAAATTGAAATTTATTTTAACGTCACAATAAAATCCCTTATCATTTTTAAGCCATCGTGATTAAAGAATGTGCCTGTCCAGCCAGAAGCGGTTACGCTGTAATCTGCAATTGAATTCATATTAAAATACACACCATCACCCACTTTGTAGCCACCTATCATGTAATAACCATTAGCATCTGTTGTCACGGTTACCGGGTATCTAGATACATCCCAGAAGGTTAACCCCCCTACGCCTTTTCCATCCGGCGTTGTAATGCGCCCGGAAATAGTCCCTTGTTTACGGGTAAAGATATAATCAAATCCAGACATGGCTGTACCATCGTGAATAATGGTGCCCCCACCCCAGCCATCGGCTACAGATGAATAGCTGCCTCCAGTGCTGCCTCCAGTGGCGGTAAATAAATTCAACCAGATTGTCTCTCCCCCGTTATAGCCGTTAATCATATAGTAACCATCACTATCGGTTGTCACCGTATCGGGGTACTTACTCACGTCCCAGAAAGTTAAGCCGGCAATACCATCCCCAAACTCATCAACGATGCGACCGGAAATTGATCCCTGTAGCGATGTAAAAATAAAGTCACGCGCAACTTCTGCACCACCATTATGTATAAAATTATTTCCACTCCAGCCGGCGGCCTGAAATGTATATTTACCGGTAGTCGCAGAATATAAATTCATCCACACGGTTTCACCACCACTATAACCCTCAATAATGTAATAGCCGTCATTATCAGTTGTCACTTTGGAAGGATATTTACTCACATCCCAGAAAGTAATTCCAGCAATTCCCCGACCATCGGGCGTGGTAATACGCCCAGATACGGTGCCGATAAACTCACTATTCGTTTTTGGGTTCACAATGAAATTGCGCATCATGCTGGAACCATCGTGATTAAAAAATCCACCACTCCAGCCAGAGGCACTTACCGTGTAATCACTGATACTATTCATATTAAAATAAACAGCATCTCCCACTGAATAGCCACCAATCATGTAATAGCCATTTGCATCGGTTGTCACCGTCGCAGGATACCTCGATACATCCCAGAAAGTTAAACCACTAACCCCTTTGCCATCCGGTGTGGTTATACGTCCGGAAATAGTGTTGAGACTTTTTGTAAAAACGAAATCAAACCCGGTCATGGCAGTGCCATCATGGGTAATACTTCCACCATTCCAGCCACTGGCCCGGAATGTATATTGATTGGAAATTGCGCTGTACATATTAAAGTAAATAGAGTTACCACTGGTGTAGCCGGTTATCATGTAATAGCCATCGCTATCTGTGGTGACAGTTTCAGGATATTTAGTGATGTCCCAAAAAGTTAAACCGGCAATACCATCACCAAATTCATCAACGATACGACCTGATATAGAACCCTGCACAGGTGTAAGGATAAAGTTGCGAGCAACTTCTGCACTGCCGTTATGAACAAAGGCTCCGCCATTCCAGCCGGCGGCCTGATAAGTATACTTTCCGTTGATCGCACCATTTAAATTTAACCAGACACTTTCGCCGCCGATATAATCCTCAATCACATAGTAGCCATCATTATCAGTCGTAACCGTTGACGGGTATTTACTCACATCCCAGAAAGTCAGACCCGCAATACCCCGACCATCCGGTGTTGTAATACGCCCGGAAACCGTGCCGGTAAATGCAGCCGCAATACCACTGAAATCAATGCTGGTATCGGCACCGTTTACCGTGAGCGTGGTAGCGCTAAACTGATAACCACTTTTCGAAGCCGCAATATCATAGGTTCCGTTTATGGCAACAGCACCGGTTGAAAAAACACCATTCTGGTCAGTTGTAACCGTCCAGCGAATATTTGAATCAAATGTGCTGGTAATTACAACCGTTGCACTTGCCAGACCATTACCCAATGCTGAAGTAACATTACCTGAAATATCAAATAAGTTTTTACTGAACAGTGTATATAAATTTGCACCCGCTTCTTCACTAGCACTAAACCTGCCTGCAAAAACAGTTGCCCCAGAACCCGGCTGAACCCAGTCACACAGCTCACCAAGTACCCGCTCATAGGAAGTTCTTCCAACAATAAACGCACCGTTTTTATCAAATTGAATATCACCGTTAAAATTTGGTGTAACTTCAGATTGTGGAAACATTTCACCATACACACCACCGCGTACCGAATTGCTCATCACCATCATGTAAGTGCCCTTACCATGATCAGTTCCGTTAGTGCCATTTGATGCAATCTGTCGACCGAAATCGCTGGTAAACACATATGCCGTGTCATCACTTATACCTGTACCAAAGCGATTTTCCAGCGCCGTTGTTAACGTATGTAGCGAACGATTTAAACCAAAAATATCATCGAGGTTCTGACCGACTTTATTATCTAAATTTTTATGTGTATCCCAACCATTATATTCTAATGACGCGACACGAAATCCCATGGTTGTCGGGTTTGCCTCATTTACCAGAAAACTGTCATAAATACCCGAGCACTGGCGGGCAAATTTTATATCGTTTAGTTTAGTAACACTGGTACTTCCTGTAATCAGATCCTGTAATGCCTGCGACTGAGCATTCCCCGTCTGGGAAAGTATCCCCTGAACATTTCTACCAAAATCACGAATCGCACGTTCATGTTGCAGAATTTTTAAATAGGGCGTGCCTTCAAGATCGATATCATTCTTTTTGAAATAATAGCTTTTCAACGATCGTGCAATCGCATTTTGATCTGCACTCGATATCGCACCATCCCCCGGCTCCAGCAACGCAATATTGCGAGTATCCGGTGCAGAAATAACCTGCAAATTTCTATTTATTGCATCATCGCCATAAGCGAATAACGAAATACTGTTTGCCATGGAAACCACATTCGCATTTCCCATTGTCTGAGCCAGACGCCCACCCCACCCACTGGTATTAAAATCATAATTTTGAATACCGGGATAACCCGAATTCATAATTAATTGCGAATGATCATGACGCTGGTTTTGTGACCCCACCACATTGCAGACAATCGCAACATTGCCGTCTAAAATTTGCTGTTTTAACCAACCGGCATTTTTATTAATACCAAAAGTTTCGCCATCTACTGTAATTTCATCAAAACCATTTGCGTACGAGACCATCGGGTCCCAGTTACTCGCCCCGGAAATGTTAAAAATAGTTTCGCGAGCCGCCCAGAAAACTGCACCATAATCAGTGCCCGGTGGTGGAACAAATAAGTGACGTAAATCTGCGCCACCTAACATCATGACATTAACTAGCACACGTCCATTACCCGCGCCAAAACCCGGCGATGCAAGTGAACTGGAAGGAAATAATAAACTGGTACCTACGGATGAACCACCAAGTACCGCACTGGAGTACGCCGACGCCCTGAGAAATTCTCTTCTTTTCATTTTACTGCCCCCCTGCTAAGTCATTACCACGCTGAACAAACATGTATGGGGTAACGGTAATAAAGTTTATTGCCAGACCGATATTTTTATTTGAATCAACACTGGTCATTGTGTCTTCATAACTGGCCAGTAATTGAATTGCCTGTGCATTGGCAAGCGGATCATTAGGATCTAACTCGTTACGGGTATAACCACCGGATGGGTCAAAACTATTTCCCAGCGCCATCAGACCAGCAACATAAAAACGTTCTTCAGGTCCGTAATTTGCTCCACCGTCTGCAACGAATCGATTCCAGAACCAGGCACCAAGATCACCCACCCGATAATTTCCATTACCATCTGAAAAAGTAACCGGTACCAGACTCGACCATTGTTTCTGCCAGGCATTAGCCGTATTCGAAACCGTCGATAATTTTTCCGGCTGTTTCACATTTGCATTATATGACTCTTTGAAAATATCCGGATTATTTGCGGCTTCGATTCCGGTTTGGCCGCCGAAAACAAAGTGTGCCGGATAAAAAGTTTTAGCGCCCTGTGCTTCCATTCGATCTTTAGGATTTCCCGCAGTGTTTAAATAACTTTCCTTGTTATCAACCGTGTTTTGATTATAGGCAACCATATTTCTGTCAAATGCACTGCGATATTTAAACCGATCAATATTTTGAAAATCGGCTTTTTGATGAAACTGATTTGAAATAGCATAACTGCGTAAAAAATGTAAGAGATTTTTATTCGATGATTTCCATGCATCACGAATATCAATCACCTTCAAATCCAGATCATTTTCGGAGTTTAAGGTATCATCGGCAAAGTGCACAACAATCCACACAGGCAAATTATCTTCACTTTCAATATCATTAATCGCAATTTGTGCTGCCGCGTCTATTTTATCCATTGCTGTAGGATAGTTAGCACTGGAAATAGTATTTTCCAGAAACACCAGGTCATTTAAGCTACTCGGGTAATGTTTAGCCGGATCAAAATTTAACACATCATGATAATAAGAAAATCGCGTTGTACTTCCGGGATCGGCATAATACGTATTAGATCTATCAACAACCATGCCGGTTAAAATACGCGCCATACTTTCTATGGTTACGTTTTCATAATTATCTTTATTATTTTCACCTAGCACACCAAAAAACAACTGATTAAACTCCCTTGCGAAATCATCATTTCCTCTAAAATTCAACCCGGAATACCTGCTATCTTTATGTCCGTATTGCACAGACAATGCCGGCGATTTGGCACCCTCTGCGAGAACATTGGCAAAATAATTTAATGAGGTTCCCTGAACGTCCGTGGCTAATACCCGCATCACATCATCATACATTTTTCGAATAATAGCCGGATTATTGCCCACCGCCTGCATGTGTACCGACATATGATAATTCGTTAACCAGAAACCCACTTTCTGACGAAATGGATTTACGCCACGTTTATTCGTTGCACTTATCCAGGTGTTTTGTAGCCCATTGATATTAAGTAATGTACCGGTATTTAATAAATTATATACATTACTGTTAGGTGTTGGGTTGAGGGAATCAGCGGAAGACCAGAATGTTTGCAATGCTGCCAGCGTAGCATCCCCGTCTGCTGTTGTTAAATTAGCCTGCACTGAGTTATACAACGGGTCGCTTCCCGGCGGAGAGATTAAATCATTGCTCGACTGAAAGCTTAATATTTCCTGTATTGCGCACTCCGGTGCCATGCTCGCCCAACTGAGTATTTGTCCATCCGTTGCAAAACCACCATAGGCAAAAGTATGCATCACTTTTCTAACAGCTAACTCATCCCAGTCAGCAGCTGAAAGGGTATTTACGGAAAAGGCAGGGGAGAAACCTGGACTACACGGCGGTGGCAAGGCCGCTGCGACCAATGTCACCTTACCAAGCTATAACAAAATAGAAATATAACCGGTACGCTTTATCATATTTAGGTTTCCTTGAATTTAAGAGAAAACTTTATTAAACACACAAGGAAGCACCAGCCAAACTGAGCTAAAAATAATTCATTGTGTGAATACAAAATAAAGTATGAGCACTAAAAAACTCTTTTTGTTACCGGTACAGCATTGGCATGTCTTTTTAAAACACATATACAGACGTATATCAGCCGAACAAAAGAAAGCAGAGTTTAATTATATAAGCATTTTATATTATTCTATCTTTAATATTTAGAGAAAGCACTCGCACAGCAGACTATCCCAAACATAATCTCATTGCAATATTTTTAATCCGATCATCTCTAAATTAGAGTCTTTAGAAAAATATTATAAAAAGTTATAGGCATTTTAAACTTTACTCTTTTAAAATTTATTTTTTTGTAACATTTGTCACATAAAATTTCCTGTCAAAATATTAAAGACAAAAACGATAGCTTAAAACGAATGATTGTCATCAATTTCATTATCGTAACTCAGTGCTGTCCCGTTAAGATGTCGAGAAAGTCGCCAAGAATGTCACCCAGAAAACGAAGAATCTGGTTTTAATACCACTCTATAAAAACAGGTGTTAAAAGATAAAAGCCCCCGTCATCCCGAATACTTTTATCGGGAATGGCAGTTTTTTTAAGATAAAGCCTAAACCCCCAAGATCTAAATCCCAGGGCCTAAATCCCAGGGCCTAAATCTCAGAACCTAAATATCAGAGCCTAAGCCCCAAGCAAGGGAAGGTGCTTTATACGATGATAGGTAAGTGCCAGTTCAATACAGTGCTTAAGCTCATCGACAGGCACAATGCTGTCGCATTCAAACACAATTGCCCGGTTACCTTCAAATACAAAAACATCGCTATAAAGTTCTCTAAAGGTATCCACCAGTTTTGTTTTACAGTTAAAGTAGATGGCAACCTGATCTGTGTCAGTATTTTTATGGCGGGCTTGTTTAGCATTTATTCTAATCGTACTCCCCGGCTTCGCAATATAGCTGGGCTCACCCCACCTGAGGGTTTCCTGCAGGGTTTTTATTTCTTCTAATTGTGATGCAGTTTCAATTATTAAATCTCTTAACAACCGCAGTTTATTTTTAACCGGTTGCGGGTATTGTTTAAATACACTTTTAACGTCTGGATTTGTGACGAGCTTCATAGTCATGAAATTATTTTTTATTTTTAACCTCATGATTTTTAACTTCATGATTTTTAACTTCATTAATGGATATCAGCGTCATACTTTCATTGAGCCCCTGTTTTATTCGGCACATGACAACATACGCTACGCCGTCAACTTTCCAACTACCTTTAACATCCATAACATTGCCTTCAACCCGCCACATAGATGACCAGCCCTGGGGTTTTTTGTTTTTTTCCGCAAAGTACTCAATTGATTTTTTTTTACAAGATTCATTGAGCGCTTCCGGCGTATTTATTTTGTACTCACCCTGGGCATAACAGGCGCTGACATACAGCAGGATTAAAACAGTTAACATTATTTTCATTGTTAGCTTGCCGATTTGTTGTTGATAAAAAGTTTTCCCGTCACGGGTTTTGTTTGACATCTATAATTTTAGCGCCGTGAAAATGCACATTTTTGCCGCCTAATATTGCACTACCATAAAGCAGGTGGTTATTTAAATTTATAAGCAATGTCACATAATCACCATATCCTGCTTCAAACCAGGATGCAAAAAACACCTTATCTTCTACCTCAAAGGCTTTGTAGGGGAACGGTCCCCACCATTTTTCAGGCTTCGAACCGGTGAGATAACGATAGCTCACTCCGGCCTCCTCAAATTTAACATGATAGGAACGGCCACTGGTGTACTGGTATGTGATTTGTGTGTTGTTTAATTTTCGCACGGGTGCGGAAAGTTCTGCGGCTTGAAGACCTGTTGCCATGAAAATCATAATAGTCATGAGCATAGAAAACATGGGCAGGCTCAAAAATAGTGATTTCATTTAAATTTCTCCCTGAATGGTTTTTTTAAGCATAGCATTTAAATGGCATTATACCTTCTAAAGATGACAGGCAAAAAAAAGCCTGTCCAAACACTCGGACAGGCTCACAAGTCAACAGAAATTAAAGCTAAAACTACCCACTTTAAATCATTCGTCACATAAATTTCTGGGGAAACGAATACTAACTTGTTAACAACTTACAGCCTAAAAATCACCTTCATCATCAGGCGTATCGGCAACACCAGAGATATAATCTGCTGGATATACAAAGCCCACGGGTGGTGCGCCCCGCAGTGGTTCAATGGCCGGGAAGCCGAACTCAATGGTTGAATCCACTAACGGTGCCAGCAAGTTATAACGTGGAAATGGCATTTCAGCCGCTTCCACATGACCCCCCAGACCCGTCGTTGAATTCAGCACATGTCCCGCCATGTCAGTGACGGTTACCGCATCTGATTCAATGTAACGGCGTACCACTTCAACCGCATCAACCACATCAATGGCACCGCTTGCGCGTAATGTCTTGTAGTCAACCGGGTTAACCATCACCAGTGAACCATCAGGTTTTTTAGCCAGAATCAGCATTTTAGATTCTACACACTTACGTAATGCATCCGCATCGCCGGGGAACTGCTTATTACACTTACCACCGGGTACAATCTGATTACGGTTAATGCGATTCGGGTCACCGTCATAGTAATAAGAAGCATAAACAACCGTTGGGTTATCCTGCAAATTAGAACCATCAAGTAGTTTCACATTGGAAACACGCGAACCATTGGGATGATTAGCTGGATTAAAGTTCGCCGCATACGGGTCGAAGTCTAACGTTAAACCACTGTAATCCCATGCCCAACCACCAGACCAACGCGTAACCAATGGGTTCATTGTGCTGTTACCGCCCAGCTCAATGTTTTGCAGCAGGTTGCGAGGCCAGTCAAGATTACCCACCTTGTCATCATTCGTAGGTGTTGAAGGAATACCCGCTTTTGCTACCTGTGGACCAATGGGGATGTAGTGATACAGATCACCCAAAGTGATCTCACCCGGTGCAATCGTATTGGTATAACGGAAGCCACGGATTTCACCGATCTGCGCACCGCTCATTACCCGGAAGGCATCAACAATAATGTCATGGCCAGTACCTTCAATGACACCTGGCATAATGAAATTAGCCGGATCAAATTCATTGGAGAAACGGTTACGTGATAATTCAATATCCGTAGTACCAATAACCGTATCCAGTGGATCATCCAGTGTCGCATCATTATAGGGGTTGGTGTAATACCATGGATTTAAATTTGCCTGTCCATCGGCAAAACCCGCCGCATAATAAGGTGCCTGAACTTGCTCAACCAGTGCAACAATTGCAGGATCTTCTTTCACCTTATGATTAATTTTATGCAGCTTCCATTCCCACTCGTGCAGCTTGCCATTCTTAAGCTCTACTTCAAGCTCACCCACCTGAACCGCATCTTCACCTTCTTCTATAATAAGGGTTTTGCCACCGCTGGGCTGGGTTACCACGACCGGCACAGTTGTCGCTTCGTGCATATCAGAAGAGAAGATAATATCAATGCCATCAAAGTTTTCTGCATTGTAAATATTTTCTGCAAGGCCCGCTTCAGATAACAGAATAACCATATCGACTTTATGCTCGTTACGCAGCAGGTTGACCATTTTAGGAATTTCAGGTGCTACGCGAAAGCCATTCGTTGGGTCAGTCTGATCCTGATTCGGGTGATCCCCATCCCAGGCAATAGGCCGATTCTGTGGAAAACGCACTTCACCCTTACAGTTAGTAAAACTAATACCCTTGGTAATAACCGAGCTAACCACCTGTGGGCCACGGTTAGTGGTGCAACCAAACATACCAATTTTCACGCCGTTAACCGTCATAATTTTATACGGGCGGGTTAACAGGTTTCCAATGCCTTTATTGACAACACCCGCTTCAACCGGCTTGGTTCCATTAATATAAACATTAGATGCAATTGCACCCCAGCGATAACCGTCAGGAAAATCTTTGCCGAACGTATCTTTATGACCCTGTTCAAATGGCGGGATACCGACGGCCATGGTTTTCCAGTCATCGCCCACAATAGGCTGAATATCCGCATGCGTACCAAAGTACTGCAAATAACGATAAATACCAAAAGAGAATTCCCAGTTACCGGGGGCAAAGGCGTCGATGCCCAGTTGATCTACAACATTAATCAGCGCCTCACCACGGGTAAATGAAGCCTCGGCACTCCCCGCCATGGTGTCACCGGTGTGAATATGCACAGAATTTTTTTTATGCTTTTTACGAATCTTTTTAACCACGGTGGAAACCCGTGCCAGACCCCCTTCCGATGCGGAAGAACCCGCACGTAAATTAACATGAGGCACTAAATCTCCATGAAAATCACCGGTGTGAATGAAAACAATTTTCTTTTCATCGTCATCGTCATCGTTATGAATCTTTTTAACCATGGTGGCGTGCTTGAAACCTGCTTTCTTTTCATCATCAGCCAAAACCAATGAATTACTCGCCATCAACACCACCAGCGATAATGTAGATACCGAAGCGACGTGAACCGCGGTTCGGTAAATCTGTTTTTTTCTTTTAAAATATGAAGTCATTTTAGACCCCCCATGCGTAATCAAAATTTATTTTAGGAAGTAACACGCAACAGAGTCTATTTTGCTAAATGAAATCACATAACTGGGTTGTACCCGAAAATTACAAGGGTTTACCCCAGATGATGATTTTATGAACCCGGCTGACGTTTTATATTCAGTAATTCCGGATACACCCGAAGTATGTAAGACACCCAGCAATAAATCCTATAAAACTGAACACGGTGCAATAACATTAAAGATCATGAGTGCCTGCTAATACTCAGGCGACAAAGTCATTTAAAAACTTAAGACCTTAGTTAATAAGTACATCCGGCCGGAATTTTTTTCAGAAACACTCAGCAATGCTGGGTGCACCCGCCCCCCCTTACGCACCCGAAACAAAAACGTTGTACGGGTCATGGTTTCCCGCCCCGGTTCTATAGTGGCAGCAGGTAAAAAAGAATTAATGTAATCGGTTTTAATATCCGAAAAAACCACTTTGAATTTCTTTAAAGTAAACACAATCTCCCGCTCTTCAATAGCGCTTAACACACCGGAAACAATAGCCTCAACAAGCTGATCTTTAAGTAACCTATTATTCTGTTTCATACTTAACCCTTATTAAATTTAATGTAAACACATGCTTAAAACTAAAAGCGTAAAACAAAAAGACAACGCGAATGGACGCAAATAAAAAAACCAGCACAATTAACTTAACTCCCCTCTTAGAAAAAGAGGGGCTGGGGGAGATTTGACACAGGTAGATTTAGCATAGGGAGGTTTAAAATCAAAAGGAAACCCGGCACCCAAACAGGCACCGAGCAACCAACCTAGTGTCACCCAGCAAACGCAACCACAAACTAAAAAGCATCCGCCCAATCAAACTCAGACAACTCGAATGCAATTAGGTCAAAACAGGCCAGATCACAATAGACCAGATCAACCCCATCCTCCCCCAACCCAACCCCACTCGCCTGTGCCTCATCAAGCAACAAACGCAGCGCCTCAAGCCGACACTCCATCGCCCAGTACTTCAACAACAATCGATTTTTCTCACCCACAGGTAAAGGCAGACTCAGCAGGTAATTAACATGCGAGCGCAGGGTTTCCATCGTGGTGGGAAGTAGGTCGTTAAGCAATGTTGAAAGTGCGGGCGTGGATTGCGCAGCGTTAAAACCACTATTCAATAAACTGGCCGATGAATCGGCCGCTACTAAATCAGCTATAGGTTCTAATATAGATGCTGGTTGCCCAGACATTTGCCTGGGTATTCGTGCCGAGTTTTAAGCCGGTGCTTTAAAAAAGTTTGTTTTCGCTACTCATTTGCTTTGGACAAAGTGGGTTCGTAGCGTAGAATATTTTCTAGCCCGTGTGTCATGAAGTTTGAAAATAAAAAATGTTTTTTATTTTTATTTGTTTCAAACATGCTGACAATGAAATGGAGGCAGGCCCTGCGTTATCGTCTTACAGGAGAGGGTAACAAACTACTTTAAAGTAATTAAATTTAAGCGATTTAGTTAGAAGCGTTTAAAGAAAAGGCACATTAAATATGTCAGGTAAGTTGCGATGGAGACGAACGCAAGTGAACCGTTGATGAGATGTCGAAATAAGATTTTAGATGATGTCAAAACCCATTACTGGCTGAGAGTGGGGATAAGTTCAGAAGTTACCTGTTTACTGACTGAACGGCATCCGGCATAAAGACGGCGTGACCTCGCAGCAGGCCCATTGTTGGAACATGAGAACCTGTGACAATGGAAAAGAATTTGCCTATCACGAACAAATAGCCGAAGCCTTAGATGTTGATACTTATTTTTCACACCCATATCACTCATGGGAACGAGGACTTAATGAAAATCATAATGGTCTTATTCGACAATACTTGCCCAAAGATCAACCATTAGATAAAGTAACAGCTAAACAGGTTATCGATATACAAACAAGATTGAACCAAAGGCCACGAAAACTACTTGGTTATAAAACACCTGAAGAAGTTTATGAGGCAATGAAAATGGTATCATAAAATATGCGTGGCGCACTTATGACTAAAATCCGCGTAACAATAAAATTAATGCTAACCATTTTTTCTTACGGCCTAAAAAACAGGCCACAGGTAAAACGTCAGGTTACTAAAGTGTTAGATTTTGTATCTTCATAATTTTTAAATTTCTCTTAATTGCTCATGTATTTTCCGTAATTCATTTTTTATTTCTAAGAGCCTAGTTTTTAACCAACGCGAGTAGAAATTAATTCCACCAATAGTTTCAAGCTCTATGAATTCTTGTTGTGCAGGAATAGCTGCAAAAGAGTCACACAGAAATGCGCACTGATCAGAAAATTGTGCGAATTCATCATAAAGCCTCAAAACCTTAAGCTTTAACTCGCGGATTTCATTGCTATTTTTCTTCTTCATGTATTCAAATCCGATATTTGAATACAATGATTACAAGGTATTCGTTGCGTGTCAAGCAAAATGTATTCAATGTATCCATTTTACGAATCTAAGAGGCTGATGTGCTGCTGTAGCACAGGTAAAACATGACTGATATGAAGAAAGAAGTTGTACTTACTGTCAGAGTAGACTCAGAGACTGATGACATTATTCGTTCTCTGGCTAAAAAGGACGATAGGACTGTTGCATGGATTACTCGCAGACTTATCACTGAAGCACTTGAGGCTCGTAACCTATTGATATATAAAGGTAAAAAATAATCTAACCACAAATAAACCTGACCACCATGAGTTAAGGCCTAAAAAGCAGGTCGTAACTCATGGCGTCAGGTTATTAAAAACGTTAGCTATACAAAGACATGCTAAAGAATCGACAAAAACAAAATGATTCAGTGGTTAGAGTCAGAATTGCAAAAAACTAAAGGTGTAGAAGTGGCCAATCGTCTTGATTGGTTAGATTATTGTCTATTTATATTCGAAGAAAATTATAAAGAACTTGATCTTTACTCAAGCTCGACTGAAAAACCGAATATGGCTATCGATATGTTTCGAGACAATGATTATTCATCCTTAATTCAAGGACAGCTTGTCCGTCATCTTCATAATTTTTTAGTGTCATCAAAATCATTGGTAGAACATACTAGAAGGTCTATGAGAAAATGGTATGAAAATACTGATTTTATTATTTCGTACCAACAAAAAATTGACACGGAATTTCTTAATAACCCACTTTCATCCTTTATTGAAGACTTAAGGCATTATTGTGTACATAGAAGCCCCATAGATATAATTACGTATCATAACTTCGAAGATGAAATAACAAACGCATCATACATGAAAAAAGATTCTCTGCTTGAATGGAAAAGCATTTCATCTGGTTCAAAAAAGTATTTAGTCAACTATGATGACGACATTCCAGTTATGAAACCTATTACTGAATACAAGGACAAAGTAGTAGAATTTAGAAAATGTCTAAAAAGCAAAAATCTAGAGGGCCAGGTCTTTCCATGCCACATTCATTATTTAAACAGAAAAAGCTCAACGACCTTAGGTTAAATATCATTTTTTATTAATATGGTAGTTCGGTTTATTTGCATATTTTAAAAACAGGCAGTGTGCCGCCTATTCAGCCATAACGACGTACTTCGCTTCTGTCATCGTCTGCTAATGATACAACGATAAATTCTATGTGGACGTCCATGCCGATAAAAAGTATATTAGATTGTGTCATGTCGATCTCCGAGCCTGTTATTGAATGTTTACGCTTTCATATTATGGCACTGGCCGCAATGGGCTCAATATAGCTGACCCACGTAGGACAGAGATCCCACCCTTCAGGGGAAATCATTATGTCTAGACATGAAGAATAAACTGGAAAATATATGCATAATCAACATTTACTGGATCCAAGCATTACGGTAGAAATTCTTGATATAGTTTGCGCTGTAATTTTAGTTATGGATAAAGAAGGCCACATTCTTTTCTTCAATAAAGCGGCTGAATCTATGACGGGATTTAATTTTAACGATATTCAAAACAAGCACCCATGGGATTTGTTTATTCTTCCTGATGAAATTGAACGAGTTAAAAATGTTTTTTCACGCCTCACCGCGGGTCATTACCCTAATAAGCACACAAATTATTGGGTAACAAAAAACAAAGCTATTCGTTTGATAGATTGGGCAAATACTGCAATTACAAATAAAAATGGAGATATTGAATTCATTATTGCTACTGGTATAGATATAACTGAGCAAAATATAGCTGAGAATGAAATCAAAAATCATATTAGCAATCTAGAAAATACTATTTCTAAGCGCACTGCCGAACTGACTAAAGCCAACTCCGAACTGGCACACCTTACACGTATAGATGGCTTGACGAATATTTTTAATAGGCGTTATTTTGACGAAACCCTTGAAAAAGAAATTGGACGAAGTAAACGTTCAAAGAAAACATTGTCATTATTAATATGTGATATTGATTACTTTAAGAACTATAACGATACTTATGGTCATGTGGAGGGTGATAATTGTTTAATACAAATCGCAACTACGTTAAATAATTTCTTTAATCGTGCCTCAGATTTCGTTGCTCGTTATGGCGGTGAAGAATTTATTGTGATATTACCGGAAACCGCAACGCAAGATGCATTAAATCGTGCCAATAAGTTAATTCAAAAGATTACAAAAGACAAGGCTCCACATGCGTCATCATCTGTCAGTGAGTTTGTTACTCTGAGTATTGGACTTGCATCAATACGACCTGATGAACTAACAACCAGCAAATCACTAATAGAAAACGCAGACAAGGCACTTTATCAAGCAAAACACAATGGGCGTAATCGGGTACAATTATATTCACTAGAAAAATAACAATCTACATCTTAGCTCTTGACTATCTCACGTTAACGTAAGATAATAATCTCTCGTTAACGTGAGATAGGAGATTTGCCATGCAATTAACAGATGTATTGATTCACTTAGATCTAAATATTAATGAAAGTGAAAAAGAAAATATAATTGAACAACTTCGGGCAGTAGAAGGTGTTATTGCCCCAAGATTCAACAAAGAAAGAGAGCACTTACTTCTCGTTTCCTATAATTCAGACACAATAAGTTCCTTAACCTTGCTGAATGAAGTCAAGGATAAAGGCTATAAAGCCCAACTTGTAGGTTTATAGGAAGAAAATAATGAAATATGATCACTTTGTTGATATAAAAGGCATGTGTTGTTCTGCACCTGTTATACATTTAACTAAAGAGTTTAAGTCTATGAAATCTGGTGATATTGCATTAGCTGAATCGAATAAAGTATCAATGCTGAACGATATACCGTCATACTGTTTATCAACTAAAAATGAGCTAATAAAACAGGAAGAGAAAGACGGCCTATTTCATTTTTGGATAAGAATAAAATAAATGTCATCAAATTATTTAAAAATAGGCGAAGTAGCTGAGCTACTTAAAATAACAGTGCGAACCATTAGGTACTATGAGGAAGAAGAATTGCTAGAACCTCATAGAACTAATGGGGGCACTCGTTTATATACTGAACAACACCTTGCGCGTCTAAAAGCTATTCTTCATCTTACTGAAAATGGCTTTCCTCTTGAAGTAATTAGGCTAATTGGAAATACAAGAGAAACTTGCTCAACAGGAAATGAAGGAAGTGAAAAATTATCAGAAATTATAGATAGTTCAATAAAAGATATTGAAGAGAAAATATATAATTTAAAATCACTAAAATCAGAGTTATCTGCCGCAAAAAAACAAGTTAAAAAATGTAATGGCTGTAAAAATGAACCATCAAGCAAGGGCTGCCCTTCATGCCTAGTAAATAAAAATATCCGTAAAATTGAAATACTTAACCTAATTTGGGAGTAAAAATCCCTAACAATAATTAACTCTGACAATTTTGAGTTGCGAGTATGTAAGACACCCAACAATAAACCCAAAAAACACAAACAGCTAAGTCTCAGTTAACGCTGAAAATCATCTAGGGAACCTCTGATCAAACAAAGAAATAAAAACAGGGAAACTTAAGGACCTATTAGAAACAAAGGCTTGGATAGAATCTGTTTTTTTATTATTCTGGGTGTCCTGTTTATTGTTCTTCCTATTTGTTCTTCTGCTTATTGTCTTCAATCTCAACCAAATCACTTCACTAGTTTGAACAATACCAATTAAATTATATTCCGAACTATAAAGCCCACATATAAGAAATTTCGGATATAGCACCTTATTCTACTTAATATGGTGATAGGGTGCCTACTATGGAGTACTATAATTAAAAAATAATGAGCCTGTGTTGACATCATATCTAATAGTTGAGTAAAAAATGAAAAATAAAGTATTATGTATATTAATAGGAGCATTATTCACAAGTTATTGTTTTGGTGATTCTTCTCATATTAAAATGCGTTATGGTTCTTTTAATGTTATCAATAAAAGCTCAAGCACGGTTCTGGCTGCACCCCACGGTACATACGATATCAATACAGGAGCCATATTATCTAATGTTTGCTACCGAGGGGAAATTAGCTGTGTTATAGCTACGGGTTTTATGCCAAAAGGAACTCGCATCAATGTTAACCGCCCAACTGAAGGCGTTGGCATTATGTCAACAAATGAGCCAATAACAGCTAGAGCAACGTATGCCTATAAGGCTTTTAAAAAATATGTGTCTAGCGTGGCAAGTCCAAATCTTAATTTGTATATTGAGATTCATGGCAGTGGTATTAATGGTATTGAGGTTGCACTTCACAATATAAATCCAAAGGAGGCAAAATTAATAAAAAAAATACTAAAAGAAGAATGGTCAAAACAAGGCACTAACTTAATACCAATTAAAGTGCAAGGTGTAGATAAAATAAAAATGGTCGGTAATGCCGTAAAGAACTTCGGTATTGTTTCTGAACTGCAACCAAAATTCTTAGCGTTTGAATTTTCCAGGCCACTTCGAAACAAACAAGATATGATTTCTAATTTTTTAATAAATGCAATAAAACGAATAGATAACATATTGTAAAATCACCTAAAAGTAATGGGGGGGGGCCAGATCTTTCCATGCCATATATAAGAAACAGCAGACCACCCAACCGAACAAATTTGAGGTGGGTGTCTGGTTTATTCTTACTACAACGTAGCGTGTGGAGTGAGAAATGTGTTGGTCAGGATTTAGTGCTCCACTCAGATAATGGAGCACCGATGAAAAGTTTTACGCTGAGAGAAAAGATGGTCGATTTAGGTGTTGTGACATCACGCAGCCGTCCATGCGTAAGCAATGATGACTCATACTCAGAGTCTATGTTTAAGACGTTGAAGTATTGTCCGCAGTGGCCCCAGAAGGGATTTGCGAGTTTAAGTGAAACACGTAGCTGGGTTGACAGTTTTGTTACCTGGTACAACGAGAGTCATCAACATAGCGGCATTAGTTATGTAACACCCAATGAGCGCCATGAAGGACAAGATGAAGAAATATTAGAGAAGAGGAAGAAACTCTACGAGCTAGCACGTAAACGCCATCCTGCCAGATGGTCAGGAAGCATACGCAAATGGGAATTAATAACAGCTGTTGAGCTTAACCCTGAAATGAAAAAACTAGCTGCTTAATAGTAAAGGCGACAACTACCTTGAAAAACTCCGATATTTAAGTTTATTCAGTACAGCCTCTTTTGTGAAACATTAGAAAAAATGGACGCCTCGTGATCACGAGGCGTCCTTATCAATTTCAGCTACTTCTTCTTTCGTTACCGGTTTTTATCATCATCGTCCAACCTGTTGTAACCATCCGAGAGCGTCATCATGAAGGCAACGAGTGCCTCTTCTTCATCTTCAGTCAGCCCCAGATTGCCCAGTTCCTTCGTATTAACATTCTCTTCAACCTCTGGTGCAGGCCAGCAACCCTGAGCCAACGCATCAACTTCTGTGGTAAAGATGTCCGGGCAGCGGGGTTTAACATCACGGGTATTATAAAAATGGACAATCCCTTTCAGGCTTTTAAAGTAACCATTATGAGCATAGGCCTTAACGAAATTATCAGAAGGTCGTTTGTCTACATTTCTTAAAGTAGGTACTTTCTGCTTGCCATAGTTTTCCAGTGCTTTGTCGGCGTATTCTGGCCTGGTTTCCAGGAAACCGCCGAGTCCAATATCTACCCATTCAAAACCATCAGGATTGAATTCGGTTTGTGTGTAAAAGGGGTTCTCCGGGTTTCTAGGCACACCAAGATTATCGTAGGTAAAATCAGTCAACAAAGGCGCTTTGCCGGAAATGGTGTGGCACTGACTGCACTTAGCCTTACCCTTGAAAAGTGCTAATCCTTTACGTTCCTCCTTGTTAAGCTTTGCTTTTTTAGCTAGAAATGCATCATATTTTGAGGAAAAGGCATTCACCTCGGATGAATCTTCATAGGCGGCAATTGACAAGGCTACATAGTCGTAAGCAGTCGCCACATTAGCCGGATCACAGGCCGTATCACCCCATAGCTCTGTGAATAAATCGGCATATGAACCACTGCAGATTCGCTCTATGACATCCGCCGGGGTAGACAGTGCCTGCTCAAGCGGATTCAAAAAAGGTCCCTGAGCTTGATCTGCCGCAGGATTACCCAGCTTTTCACCAGTGGCGCGCCCATCCCAGAAATTCCCTCCCACAAAGAGCCTTTTTCGTTCCCAGTAGTGAAAAATCGGGCTAAGTGTTGCATAGGCTGAACTGGGCGGTTTACGGTTACCAAAACGCCCCACGACAGATCCTTCATAGACAGCACCATGAAGATTGATATTACTTAATGGTCCGGTCCAACCAACGTCTGGGCCATGACAAGAGGCGCAGGACTGATTAGCATTCAGTGACAACATTTTGTCAAAAAAAATCCGCTTGCCAAGCTTTTCCTTGTCAGATAATGGTTGTGCATAAATCCCGAAAGAAAGTGTGAGCAATATAATTGCCGACACAACAGTAAAAGGTTTGGTTAGTCGTAGCTTATGATACATATTACTTCGCCTTATTGATAAAGTTGCGTTGAGTGGCCACCGGAACCAGCATGGAGAAATAAAGAGTAAAAGCTCTTTTACCAAAAATCCATGAAGTTGATCACATAAAAATAGTATATAAAAGTATGTAAGACACCCAATAATAAACCAAAAAGAGTATGTAAGACACCCAGCATAAACCCAAAAAATAACCGACAAAAATCAATACATAAACAATCAAAATAAATTTAAACAACAGGTAAAAACACTAATCTAAAAAAACAAGCAGCTAACGCTGAAAATCATCTAGGGAACCTCTGATTAAACAAAAATAATATAAATAATATGGACATCCATCTTTAGGAGATTAACAAAAAAAAGCCTTAGATAGTATTTGGTTTTTTGGTATTATGGGTGTCCGGTCTATTTTCGCTTGGACCGAAAACAGCAACAGCCACTTATTATAAAATGTTAGGGGTAAATAACATGAAAAACATCATTCACACAATACTCCTATTATTTATAATTAACTATTCATCAATTATTAAAGCGGAATTAGTCATTGAAGTCTCAAATGGCTTTAAAGCAAAAGTTAAATCCAACCTTTCTGAAGTGAAAAGGAGTTCAACATACTTAACTAAACTAATACAAAACATAGAAAGATCATCTTCTACTATTACAGTCAAACCAATTACAAATGCCCCATCAACGTGGCATAAAAGCGGTAAAAAATCACGCTCCCACACTAAAGCCCTGGACAATTTGAGCCGCGGCAGCGCAAGAAATACTGCTACAAATTCAATTATCTATATAAACACAAACAGAATTACTCAATCTCATAAAACATACAATAGTGGCACATTAATCCACGAACTAGTCCATGCATCTGATCTTGCTAATGGCAAATACCATAGCAGCTACCCTATACGTGAAAAAAGAGCTGTATTTTTTCAAAATATATGGAGATATACACACTCTAAAAAATTACGTACTGACTATCATGGCCGTTTTGAAACATATGAGTATCAAAAAGCAAAAAAGGCAGGGGAATTAAAGCAGTTTCTCAAATATTATTTTGAAAACAATGATATCCCCTACTAACATACTAACAAATACTAACAAAGACACCCAACTATAAACCAAAAAAATAACCGACCAAAACCAATACATAAACAATCAAAATAAATTTAAAAGACAGGTAAAACACTAATCTGAAAAAACAACAAGCGTTAATACCAAAAGATAAAATAAAACCAAAAAACATAAGCAGCTAAGCCTCAGCTAATGCTGAAAATCATCTAGGGAACCTCTGATTAAACAATGAAATAAAAATAGAAAAACTTAAGTAAAAAAATCCGCACAGCTTTTTAGATAAGGCATGCGTTTATAGCCCAGTTTTTCACACGCTTGCCTGAGCTTATGCACTGACCCGACTAACCCCTTTAACCGGCTTTCAAAATGCTGTGTTAGATACAGCCAGTTTCGGCTATCCATTTGTAGACGGTGTAAAATGGGTGGTGTGCTCTGGTGGATAACACCACGTTTATCATCACGCAGTGTGCGCCCGGTTTCTTCAACCAGATGCAGGTAATCGTTAAAATTAAACGGCGGCCCTCCGGTATGGTTTGGTTAACGTGGCCAACAAAGGCATACAGCTTTTTATCCGTTGCTGTTTTTTCAGAGTGCAGCGTTTCATGTATGCGCTGCTTAATGGAGGTATAATCCGATGCCTCGGGTGTCTCTGCAATGGCCGCTCTAATTGGATTTAAATCAACATACGCCATGCAGGTTAAAATTGCCGCGTCATCTAATAAGGCCTGAGATTTAAAGCGTCCCTCCCAAAAGCGCCCACTACAGTTATCCTCTGCATTTGCCTGACGGGCAATGGACTCATTTAACACCCGCATAAACCAGCTGATATCCATTAAACGCCCACGCCAGCACGTAACCGTTTCTTTTAAGGCGGCCATTTCAGCCTTACATAAAGACTCACCCCGGCAATAGCGTTGCGAGAAAACATTGCCCGAGAAAAGCCGGTGCCAGGTATGAATAACCTTATCAAAACACCAGCTCCGTGCCTGTTGACGGTTAATGTGTAATACCAGATGATAATGATTCGACATGACCGCATAAGCACAGATATCAATCGCAAACACATCGCTTAATTCAAATAACTTATCCTCAACCCACTGGCGACGGTGCCCAAAACTTTCCCCCGTCAATAAATCTGTACCGCAAAGAAACGCCCGACGAACACAACGGGAAATACAATGGTAATAAGGTGTGGCTTCAAGTGAAACCTGAACGTAACGGGGTTTAGGCATCATCGGTTTCTTGATGTTGCGATGGTTTAGTGGGTGTTTAAACAACGTTACGCTTGACGTTTTTAGTTGTCAAATTTGAGGTAGGTGATGAGATGGACGCCCCTTGAAACATAGTGCCATATTGGATCATACTATGAGCATTAACTTAGGTGTAATACTTCAAAAAATATTCACTTGAATTAATAGCTTCACATCGTGCGAACAGCAAGATGAAAAAATGCTCACACTGCCCTGGCAGGAGCCTGATTTGGACATGGTTGGTTGAAACCGAGTGGGTGTTTTAGGCGGTCAGGTGCGGTTCTCATTTGGGCCCGGAAGTACAACATTAGCAATACTTCCATTAAGAGGCCGGATATATGTCAGCACGACCTTTTCTTGTCAATGCAGATGTTTAGCAAAAAGAAATAATATATCTCTACGATTTATGCGTCGTGAAGGGTTCCTATTGTTGACATTAATGGAGCGTCCATATATGTCTGTCTTATATTCTCTGTCTTATATTCTCTGTCTTATATTGCTGTCTTATATTATACTGTATGGCTTATAATACTGCGCACAAACCGCATAATTAGGTGTCTACTATTCATGGGGAACATCACTCTGTAATGGTGATATTCAAATCAAAGGTTATTTATTAGTGGAAAACATAATACAAATGCTGATTGAAGGAATTACTCATTGGATGCCAAGAGCAGGAGGTGCGGTATTCATCTTAATTGTATTTTATATCATTTCAAAAATAATTAAGCGTGCAATTACTAAAGGGGCTGAGCGGCTAAAACTTGATAATAATCTCACGTCACTCTTCGCTCGCACAAGTAGTTTGACACTAATAATATTTGGTTTTATTTCGGCACTCGGAACAATAGGTATTAATGTATCAGCACTCGTAGCGGGGCTAGGTTTGACAGGATTTGCTTTGGGATTTGCTTTAAAAGACACTATTTCTAATCTACTTTCTGGTGTTCTCATCCTGTTATATAAACCATTTAAGATCGGCAATACAATAAAGATCGCTGGATTTGACGGTGAAGTAGTGTCTATAGATCTACGGTATACAGAACTTAATAGTCACGGGAATAAGATACTAATACCGAATTCAAAACTATTTACCGACCCAATTATAATTCTCCAGCAAGAAGACAGTAAGAACTTAGCAACAAAGGAAAAATAGCTCACAATCAAATCAACATTGACTCATTTTTCATCGGCCTGTTTTTGCTTATGAAAAATGAGCACGCTATTTAAGCGTTATACAAAAAACATAGGCTTAGAGCGAAACCTGTGTGTAACGAGGTTTTGGCATCATTGACTCCTTGATGTTAGCTTGGGTCCTTCTTTAAATCGACACTACGCTTGCAACATTAACGTGTCAATTTTATGATGGATGCCAGTACACATTTCTGTACTACATTTGTGGTTATTCTGTTTATCTTTTTAGTTAAATTTTTATGTTTTCATGGTACATATCATAACTCAATCAAGGGGTTAGAGATTAACTTACTGGCAGTCCCCCTTCCCCCCCAACTAATATTCTCAATTAATTATTCTTTTTCGTATCTTTCAAATCTTATCGGATAAAAATAATTTTTTTATATTGTGACTTATCATCAGTTTAAAGCGTCTATATTGTATATCGGAATTAATGAGGAGACATTTTTATGCCTGAAATAGATGAAGAAAAAATTAGCCAGCAATTCAGTCGGAGAGTGCAGGGACTTGATAAAAAATTAAAAAGTAATGATACTGTCGAGGAGATTGTCACATATACAAATATGCGGACTGGCTTGCGTGATGTAATTGAGTTATTTGTTGCATCAATATTCACACTATTATTGAGATGGGTATGTGAACTGAATGTAAAAACACAGAAAACATTTCTACAATCGGGACAAACACCAATAATAATCGACAAAAACAACAAATCATGACTCTAGGGGTGCTCTTATGAAACAAGAAATAAATGTATGGTCTGAAACTATATTGACAATTATGACTACTATTTGGGGTAAGATTGCGGCTTTTCTGCCAAACCTGGCTGCAGCAATTGTGCTTCTAATCGCCGGTTATTTTATTGCTAAAAGCGTCGGGTTTATCTTATCGAAAATACTGACTAAAATCGGTTTTGTTACACTAAGCGATAAAGTAGGTGTTAGTGATTCGTTATCTCGTGCAGGTATTAAACAAACTTCTGCTGAAATTATAGGTAAAGTTGGTTTCTGGATTATTATGCTGGTATTTCTGGTGTCTGCGACAGAGTCGTTAGGGCTTCCAAATATTTCGGCAACAATCCATGAATTTATTCTCTATTTACCACAAGTCATTGCCGCTGCTATCCTTTTTATCATAGGTTTATTTCTGGCAAACTTTGTACGCGATCTTGTGCGCAGTAGTGCTGAAGGTATTGGTATTGTTTATGCAAAACAGTTGAGTACTGCAGCTTATAGCGTATTATTTATAATCGTTCTGTCTCTGGCAATTAATCAACTCAATATCGACACACTACTACTCAATTTAATATTTTCTATTATGATTGGTGCACTAGGTATAGCTGTTGCTTTGTCCTTAGGCTTAGGAACAAGAGATCTATCTACCAGTATTATGGCAGGCGTTTATGCTCGAGATTTATTTAAAGCAGGTGACCATATTAAAGTAGCTGACATTGAGGGTGAGATTGAGCAAGTTGGTGCAGTCAAAACTACAATCAAATGTAAAGGTGGTGCACGCGTAAGCATGGCGAATACTACACTAATTACATCAACAGTAAGTGTAAAATCATAAAGGAAGGTAATTGAGCTGAATCGGTAGATTATGTATCGGTTCAGCTTACTTCTTTATATATAGCTTTTCACTACTGTCCCGTTAAGAAAGTTTAATATACCCTAAAATCGTCGCGTGTCACACTTTTATTGGTTTTTATTTATTAACGACATGAAATTAGAAGAACAAAATAATAACAGATAATAATTTAAACCGTCATCCCCGAATGCCCATGCATATTTCATTGGTCGGGGATCTAGCGGCCTTATGTACTGTAAAGACACTGGATTCCCGACACAAGCATTCGGGAATGACGACACTCTTTAAGTTAACGGGACAG
>Ga0316209_1000756_pt1 | contig 46530 bp, 29 predicted proteins | sample 6monopyrite_MG_FD_204945 | JGI IMG/M metagenome (GOLD analysis project Ga0316209, IMG submission 204945) | Microbial mat bacterial communities from mineral coupon in-situ incubated in ocean water Damariscotta River, Maine, United States -... | ecosystem: Environmental > Aquatic > Marine >...
AGTGGTCACAGTGGAGCTCCAAGTGTGCTTTATAGCGTGTTGAGAAATCGGCGTGATTATAGCATGCGCTGTTTGTTAGATAGCCTCACGCTATATGAACATGGCGATTATCTTTGTTAAACGCGTGATCTATCACAAAAAATTGAATTGGAGGTGCTCAGCTGGTGCTAATTAAAATGTTCCCAGCTGAGGTGCACAATTACATCCGGGGTGTTATCAAAATTGAGTATATTTTCTGAAATAGCCATGCCTAGCGTACTGGTGTTGAGTCTCCATTTGATGCCGAGTGTGAGCAGAAATTGCAGCTCGCTGAGTTCTGAATCGACCAGGTCACGATAAGGGTGCTCGGCAAGTAGTAGCTGTATTTGAGAGCGAATATTGGGGGATTTTTTATATCGATGTAGCCAGCCCAGATTCAGGTAAGGCAGTGAAGGCGGGTTAAAATTTGTCTGTTTGAAGTCGCCAGTATAGATATAGCCAGTGTTAATGGTGTATGTGTTGAGCAGGGTCTGTTTATTTAACGTTAATTGAAAGCCACCATCCCAACTGCCAGTGGAGAGAAATTTTCTTTCGCTCATTAATGGTGGTTTTATTCCGATGCTCAGTTTGCCTTTCCAGTCAAAATAAGGGAGAGGAAAAGCGCTTCGAATGTAGATACTCGGGTCGCCAAATCCACCATTGGTAGGGCGCTCTGCAAGCACGAGATCTTCATCATTATCGCGTGCCAATACAACCTGTACCTGATTGTTAGCAACATGGTTTCTGCCTTGCTGACCGGTGCCGATGGCATCATGAAAATTATAGATGAAGCCGTCGAGCAGTCGTCCGCCGTATAAAATGTAGTTGGCGGTGATACCGAGCTCTGAGTGATTGCCGATACCTCGATTGTAGTTGAACTCCAGCATGGTGAACTCACCATCAATGTAATATCCCTCACCCTGTGGCAAGTTACGAATGAAGTTGATGTCTGCTTCATTGAGTGCTCGGCGTTGGCCATTACGATTTTCTCGCAGGTAATCTTCAACTGTCTGGCTAACCTGAAAATCATTTACGACATTGTAATTAAGACTAAAGTGGTGGCGGCCTTTTTCCAGCGGGATGGCAGGTGTCGGTGCGAACCCCAAGAGTAGAAAACTGGGGAAGGTGTAGTCTCTAATCTGAAATGGCGTGTTCCAGTGAGGGTACGGAGGGGAGGGCTGTTTGTTGGCAGTGGCGTTTAGCGGTACTAACAGCAGCAGGCTCATCATGCTTGCGGTGAAAAAATATAAACTGCTGCGCTGAAGATTCATCATTTTTTAAGTGCTGTCAGGCCTGTTTGATGATCCAGTTAGCGAGTTTGTCTATGTGATCGGGATATTTTATCGGCATGATATGTCCGCAGGGCGTGTCGAGTTGCTCAGCATCAATAAAGGCGGCATTCATTTTGGCGGCCTGTTTCTTCATAAAGTCTGATTCTTTTACGCCCGTCACATGGAGCGTTGGCAGGCTTAATGGTTGATCAAACAGGGGGCGATAGCGACTATCGCCGGGAAGAAAGCCACCGCAGAGCATGGCCCAGTTAAAATCGAAGCGGGGCTCTGCTTCATGTTGTTTGAGTGCGGATAAAATTGCCGTCATCACCGCGCCCTGGCTCCAGCCGATGACGCCATCGATTGGGCCGTGCTGCGCAAAGTAATCCGCGAGGTAATCAAGCGCGGTGTCGATCTGGTGATAGTGGGGTGGCTTCTGTTCATCCGCACGATACCAGCACCAGTTTTTGCCTTTGCCGATGCGTCCCTCAGGTAGCATCATGTTAAAGCGCGCTGTCATAGCAAGCACTTCTTCAGTAGGGCATTCAATCGGCCCCTGCGGATAAAGAAGCTGGTAGTGACTACCCAGGCGTTGTTGAATCAGATCAAGCCATGACTGTAACCACTCACTGTTCATTGAGTAGCCGTGCAGGCAGATGATCTTTTTCATCCGGTGTTACCTGCAAGCTTATGGCGTGATTGATTTGCCGTACTGTTCAACTTCATCGAGTATCGCCCAGTCGTTGCCGCTGCGTTCAGGATCGTCGCGCAGTCGTTGTAGTTCTTCAAAAAACTCATCGCTGGTTAGCTTGCCTTTTTCGGGGCGGTTTAAGCGGTCTGTTCTAAACTCTTCCCAGCGTGCCTGCTCATCACTATTGAGTGACTCAGGATAATTACGCGCGCGAAAACGGAATAGCATCTCATCCAGGCGACCATCATCAAAACAGGTGGAGTACTCTTTTAGTTCATCAGCCGAGAGTTGTTGAATCTTGTCCATGCGAGCACGGTCATCACTACTGAAAAAGGGGCCGCCATAAAGTGTTTGATCGGGGTCGGTTCGTTTCTCAAACTGAGCGCCAGAAAACACGGTCTGTAATTTTTTGGTCAGTGGTGGGTTGGCCTTGATGATATCCAGGTTTGCACGGCAGCGGTTCAGATCGACTTTATATTTCTTGGCCGCGTGACCGGTTAAGGTGCCGAGTGGAGCGATGATCGGACATTTATTGGCGTGCACAGTCTTAAGCGGTAGCCGCTCAACACCTTCAGGTAGTTCCGCGGTTGGCGTAAAAATTCGCTGATGGATATCTTCTTTACTCAGTTTGTAAAGTATTGAAGGATCGTGGCTCAGATCAAAAACAATCACACCGTTTTTATTGGTGGGATGCGGTGCAACTGGTACCACCACGGCGAGGTTGCCCTGCTTAACCGGGTACATACCAGAAACATGTAAGACCGGTTTTTGCTGGCGCACATCAAGCATTTTAAGGATCTTATTTTTATTGCGATTCTCTATCGCATACTCAAATACCTTAGGTTGTTTCTCTTTGATCAGCTTTGCCATGGCAATAGTGGCATAGACATCAGAGAGCGCATCATGCGCAGACTCATGGCTGATGCCGTTGGCAACGGTCAAATCCTCAAGGCGAACACTGGGGCGACCCTCTTCGTTATTGGGCCATTCAATTCCTTCGGGACGCAGTGCGCGAGTCATGCGCACCACATCGAGCAGGTCCCAGCGCGAGCAGCCATTTTTCCATTCGCGTGCATAAGGGTCCTGAAGATTTCGGTAGAGGCTATAGCGGGTGAACTCATCATCAAAACGCAAGTTGTTATAACCCAGTACGCAGGTGTTGGGTTGTGAAAACTCAGCGTTGATGCGACGAATAAATTCCGCTTCCGGCAACCCTTCTGCTAACGCTTTTTGCGGGGTGATGCCAGTCACCAGACACGAGGTCGGATTCGGCATAAAATCATTGGCGGGTTTGCAGTAGATCATCAGTGGTTCATCGATGATGTTGAGATCCATGTCGGTCCGTACGCCGCCAAACTGTGACAGGCGGTCAAACATAGGGCTGAGGCCGAAGGATTCGTAGTCGTACCAGTAAAGGGTGTTGTCGCTCATTGCATGCCGGTGTCGGTTGTTAATCGTTATTTACTGTAACATAAAAACCCCTTTGCCTGCTGTGGGCCCGGTGACATTCACTGTAGGATTTTTACTCGTCGAGCAGCTTTATCGCCTGCATCTGGTAGAGGTGCTGGTAGATGCCCTTCTCTTTTAGCAGGGCCGCGTGGCTGCCACGTTGGGCAACTTCACCCTGATGCAATACCAGAATTTCATCGGCCTTTTCGATGGTTGAGAGGCGATGTGCAATCACTAGCAGTGTCATCCTGCCGCGCAGTTTCATCAGCGCTTGCTGGATCTCTACTTCGGTGTGGCTGTCGACGTTGGCGGTGGCTTCGTCAAGAATCAGAATTTGTGGTTGGTGTACCAGCGCACGTGCCATCGCCAGCAGTTGGCGTTGCCCGGTGGAGAAATTACTGCCGCGTTCATCGAGTATTGTCTCGTAGCCCTGCGGCAGGCGTTCAATATGGGAATGTAATCCCGCCTGTTTTGCGGCATCGATAATCAGTGCGTCATCAATCGCCTCGCCTAAGGTGATGTTGTCTCGCACACTGCTATTAAAGATGAAGGGCTCCTGTTGCACGATGCCGACCGCACGACGCAGCTCTGTTTCACTAAAGATGTTGAGTGGTTGACCATCGATCTGAATCGCACCCTGCTGCGGCTGGTAAAAGCGCAGCAGCAGTTGAGTCAAAGTACTCTTGCCGCTACCGGTATGGCCGACAATGGCGTGAAAGCGACCGGCGGGGATCGTGAATGAGATGTCGTTGATCACCTGCTGTTTGCCATCGTAACTAAAATGGATGTGATCAAACTCAACGCTTCCTTTGCTGATGCGCGCGTTATCATCCGTTATGGTTGTTTCGATTTCAGTATCTAACAGTTGAAAGACGCGCTCGCCAGCAACGATCGCCTGTTGATAAAGGTTAAGACGCTGGGTGATCTCAATCAGTGGTTCGGCAAAGCGCCCCAGATAAGTAACAAAAGCGTAGATCACGCCGACCTCAACCGGGTTGTCGAGTGACTGATAGGCAAAAGTAAATAACAAACCGGCGAGGATCAACTTCTGTAATAGATCAACCAGCGGGCGTAATAGCCATGCATCGAGATGTGCATTACGGCGACGCGCCTGGTAGTGTTCTGCTGCCACTGAAGAAAAGTCACGCCGAAAGCGCGTCTGCTGGCCAGTCAGTTGCACCACGCGCATCCCCTGTATCGATTCATGTAGTTTGGCGTTGATGTCACTCAACAGGCCGCGTGCGCGATGAAACAGTGGCGCACTGATGCGCTGGTAGAGCCACATCAGAAAAGCGACGAGCGGTACAAACAGCAGACAGATAATCATCAACTGCCAGTCGAGGATCGCCATCGCGATGATCACGCCGAGAATGCGCATCATGTTTTGAATGAATGAACCGACGACGTTGACATAAAGCTCTTTGATCGATTCGGTATCGTTGGTGATACGTGACACCATGCTGCCGGTTGGGGTGTGATCAAAGTGGCTCAGTGGTAGCTGCATCACCTTGGCGAAGACCTGTTCTCGCAGCGTCTGCACCGAACCCTGTGCAATGGTGTTGAGGCGTATCGCCTGCATATAGTTGGTGGTGGCGGCGAGCAACATAAAAACGATATAGGCGACGCCGAGCCAGATGATTGCATCCATTTGCCAGTTACCCGGCACCACATAATCATCGAGAAAGACCTTGATCAATAGCGGTGCGGTGACATCCGCGGCGGTGGCAATCAGTAATAGCAGTAAGGCCTGCCGCAATAGTTTTTTGTCATGCAGCGCATAACTGATCAGTCGCTTGAACGGGCCGCGTGGCGTGGCGCTATTATTCGCCATGTTGCACCGCCGCTTCGATCTGTTGATAACGGAACATCTGCGCATACCAGCCGTTTAGTTGCAGCAGTTGTGCATGGCGACCGCGTTCTTCAATTGTGCCGTGGCGTAACACGATAATCTCATCCGCTTCAATGACGGCCGAGAGACGATGGCAGACGATGATGTTACTGCGCCCGCGTCGCGCCGATTTAATTTGCGCAAGGATCTGTCGTTCGGTATTAATGTCGACAGCTGAGAGCGCATCGTCGAGGATCAATACCGGCGGGTCGATCAACAGCGCGCGTGCAATCGCGATGCGCTGCTTCTGTCCTCCCGAAAGCGTAATGCCGCGTTCACCGACAAGGGTGTCATATTGCTCGGGGAAATTCTGGATATCGTCATCGATGCAGGCGAGCTGTGCCGCGTGACGTATCTGCTCCAGTGATGCGTCCGGGCAACCGAGCGCGATGTTTTCTGCAATCGTCACCGAAAACAGGAAGGGGTCCTGCGGCACCAGGCCAAACTGTGCGCGCAGTGTTGCAAGTCGGTAGCTATTGATTTCATGCTGGTCAAAACAGATGGTCACCTCATCGCCTTCGTGCATCCGCAGCAACAGTTGAATCAAGGTACTCTTGCCGCTGCCGGTATGGCCGACAATGCCAAAGGTGCTGCCGGGGGTGATCTGAAAATCGATGTTATGCAGCGCAGCCATATTCTCGTCATTCTCACCGTACGAAAAGCGGGTGATCTGTGCATCGATGTGGGTGCTCTCAACCGTATCACGTGTGCCGTCATCGCTGACTTCAGGGGCGGTATGCAACAGCTCATCGATCCGTTTGTGTGCCGCCGCACCACGTTCGATCAGGTTCAAGGTCCAGCCGTAGGCAAACATCGGCCAGATCAAAAAGGTGAGGTACATGGTAAACGCCGTTAGCTCACCAATCGTTAACTCGCCCTGATGGATAAACCATGCACCGCCCGCCACCGCGAGAAAAAATGAGGTGCTCACGGTGAGGTAGATCACCGGGTCATACTTCGCCTCTACCTTTGCCACCGCAAGATTGGCAGCACTCACATCACTGGTCACCTTGCTGTAACGACGCTCCATCTGCGGCTGTTGACCAAAGGCCTTGATCAGCCGAATGCCGGTGATGTTCTCCTGCGTTGTATCATTCAACAGGCTGAACTGACGTTGCGCCTCACTAAAGGTATCGTGCATCTGGTGACCAAAGCGCCACATAAAGTAACCCATGACCGGCCACGGTAGCAGCGCCAGCAGCGTGAGCTTCCAGCTCACCATCACCGACATGATGATCAACACAATCACACCTGTCATCACGCCATCAAACAGCGCAAGGATTGCCTCACCGGCTGTCATTTCGACCGCGGTGACATCGTTGGTGGCGCGGGCCATCAAATCACCGGTGTGGTGTTTCTGAAAAAAACTCGGCGCCATCAAGGTTAAGTGGTCAAAGATCTTACCGCGCATCAATGCCGCGAGCTTGAAGGAAGCACCGTAGAGCTGCCGGCGCCACAACACCCGCAAGCCATAAACGATGATGCCGACGCCGATCAGCAGCCCTATCTTTTCGAGCAACCACTCATAGGTCAGCGTATCGCTCGCCACCGCATCGACCACCTGGCCGGTAATCCACGGTGGCACCATTGTCAGGCACGAGATTGTCAGCAACGCCACAAAGGCGATCGTGTAACGCTTCCAGTAAAGGCGGAAGAACCAGCCGAGTTTGCGCAGGATTGTCATGGGGTGGTTGGGTTAGTTAAAAACGACACAGGCATATAATAAAGTATCGGCAGTCACATAAAAAATAATATTTTGTAGGCTGGGCACACGTGCCCACCGCAAGGTTATGGCACGTCAGTTAAATCTGAAATGTGGTTGGCTCATTCGTAAGCAGATGAGTGGGGCCGTTGTGGTTTGTGGCCTCGTTTGGTAGTTGGTGGGCACATGTGCCCACCCTACGGGCTGTTAACTAAACAGAGCGATGGGGAGTCTAAATCGCATCTTCCACCTCATCCAGCGCAAAGCCATCATCATCCGGAACGTCATCGATTTTGAGTTCAGTATCCTTCGGTTTACTGCTGGTGTCTGCTGGTGTGACGGTTGTTAGCGGGTCGCTAGTGCGCGATTGAAACTGTGAGCGTGACGCCTTGAATGCCTTTTCAAGTGTCGAGATATGCTCCTGTTCGCTGTCTTTGAGGTCACGCAGTTTGGGTTCAACGAAGCTGGTTTTGTATTCCAGAATCGCATCGCGTTTGTGGTTGTATAGATAAAAAGTATCCAGTTTTCCGGTGTCGAGCGAGTCGTCCCTTAATACTAGTGAGCCTTTTTCGCCAGCTTCAAGATAGCCATACCAGTAAGCATTGTTTTTCATAAGATGTTTGGACTCCTGAGTATAAAAAACACCTGTTGTTGTGTCGGTAATAAAGGCCGCTGCCTTGAATAATTTTCCGGATTTTATACACCACGTCTTTTATCTCGGCAAGAAATTTTTATGATGCAATCTGCTTCGAATGAGGGGTACTGCGATTGGCTGGATGAGGGGCGTAAAAAAACCACCCGAAGGTGGTTTGAGTCGTACAACAACTATTTTTATTATTAAATCGTAATGACGAGAATATATCACACTTTTTTACGCTGGTTTAGTGGTGGCTTCGGTTCGCGAGGCGATGATATGCGGTAGCGCCTGAGCGAGTGCTGTTTGCCAGGTAAGCGGTTGGAGGCCAAACAGGTTGTTTAATCGGCTGCAATCCAGGCGTGAGTTTTTTGGGCGCTGTGCGGGTGTCGGGTAGGCGCTGGTGGGAATGGGGTGGATCGTTTTTAGCGCGAGGTGAATGTCGTTTTGCTCGGTTAAGCGAACGATCTCTGATGCGAAGCCGTGCCAGCTGGTTTCGCCACTACAGCAGAGGTGGTATGTACCACTATTTTCTGCGATCCCTTTTTTTTGGGTATCTGCTAGCTGGTTTAATATTTGTGCAGTGGTGTTGGCGAGGAACGTGGCCGATGTGGGCGCGCCAATCTGATCGTCAATAATATTCATCTCATCTTTTTCGGCGGCCAGTCGTAGAATGGTTTTCACAAAGTTATGGCCGTGTGCGCCATACACCCATGAGGTGCGGAAAATGAGGTGCGCTACGCCGCTGGCTTTGATGGCCTGTTCGCCAGCTAGTTTGCTTTCGCCGTAAACGTTGAGCGGTGCGGGTGCGTCTTCTTCGCGCCAGGCTTGAGTGCCGCTGCCATCAAATACATAGTCGGTGGAGTAGTGAATCAATGCGGCATCTATGCGTGCGGCCTCTTCGGCTAAAATAGCGGGTGCTGCTGCATTGACTGCGAAGGCGAGTTCAGATTCCTGTTCGGCTGAATCAACGGCGGTATAGGCCGCTGCATTGATGATGATGTCGGGTTCGGTTTCGCTGATGCGTTGACGAATTTGCTTGCTGTCAGTCAGGTCGAGATTACTGCGCTCAAAAGCGTGTACCTCATATCGCGGGCTAAGTGTGTGGTTGAGTTCCCAACCAAGTTGCCCGTTGGCACCGCTTAGTAAAATTCGAGGTTTGTGATTCGACATTGTCAGGCTTCGTAGCGTGGGAGACGCTTTTTATCGATTTTTCTGAGTGGTGTGGCCTGTCGGTCTTTTTCTGATAGCTGTGGTTGTTCGATGGGCCAGTTAATACCAATGTCACTGTCGTTCCACAAGATGCTCATTTCACTTTCTGGGTGATATAATTCGCTGCACTTATAGGTGAAGAGTGCTTCGTCGCTTGTCACGCAAAAACCATGCGCAAAGCCAGCGGGAACATAGAGTTGATGTTTGTTTTTTTCTGAGAGCGTGACGCCTACCCATTGCCCAAAATGTGGGGAGCCGACTCTGACGTCCACGGCAACATCAAATACCTCGCCTTGCAGTACTGATACCAGCTTGCCCTGACCAAAGGGGTGTTGCAGATGTAGTCCGCGCAACGTGCCGCATTTTGACAGCGAGAGGTTGTCTTGTACAAAAGGGCCGGGGATGCCTGCTTGCTCATAGCGGGTATGGTGGTAGCTCTCTACAAAATAGCCGCGCTCATCGCCAAAGACTTTTGGTTTTATAATAAGTACGCCGGGTACTGATGATTCAACGACTTCCATTAGTAGTGCTTCTTCTCAAGCAGTGACAGTAGATAGATGCCGTATTGGCTATTACTGAGTGGTTGAGCGAGCTGCGCTAGTTGTTCGCTAGTGATGTAGCTCATGCGCCATGCGATTTCTTCGGGGCAGGCAATCTTCACGGTCTGGCGTTCTTCGACCATTTGTATGAAGTGACTGGCCTGTAACAATGATTCATGGGTGCCTGTGTCGAGCCACGCCATGCCGCGACCCATGATTTCAATTTTTAATTGCTTACGATCCAGGTAGGCGCGATTGACATCGGTGATCTCGAGTTCACCACGTGGTGAGGGTTTGAGTTGTTTGGCGATATCAACGACCTGGTTGTCGTAGAAATAAAGCCCGGTGACGGCGACATTGGATGGCGGGTTTTCTGGTTTCTCTAAAATGTCATTGACGTTACCTTCCGGGTCAAACGACACCACGCCATAACGCTGAGGATCGCGAACGGTATAACCAAAGACGGTTGCCCCTTCTTCTATTTTCGCTGCACGTTGCAGCAGCGTTGATAGTTTGTGGCCGTAATAGAGGTTGTCACCGAGAATCAAACAGACCTTATCGTTACCGATAAATTTCTCACCGATGATAAAGGCCTGTGCAAGTCCTTCCGGATTGGGTTGTTCTGCATAGCTAAGGCTGATGCCCCATGTGGAGCCATCGCCCAGTAGTTGTTCGAAGAGCGGTAAATCTTGTGGTGTGCTGATGATCAAAATATCGGTGATGCCTGCCAGCATCAGGGTGCTGAGCGGATAGTAAATCATCGGCTTGTCATAGACCGGTAGTAGCTGTTTACTGACGACGCGGGTGATGGGGTGCAATCGTGTGCCGCTACCGCCCGCTAAAATAATACCTTTCATGATGATGTCTCCAGCCCTAATCGTTCGCCTCGGTAGCTGCCATCCAGCACATGTTGCCACCAGTCGGTGTTGTTAAGATACCACTCCACTGTTTTGCGTAGGCCAGACTCAAAATTCTCCTGAGGTTGCCAGTTTAATTCATCGGCTATTTTGCTGGCATCGATAGCGTAGCGCAGGTCATGGCCCGGGCGGTCTTCAACAAAGTTGACCAGTGAATAGTGTGGGCAGTGAGGTGACTCTGGTAATAACTCATCGAGCAGAGAACAGACGCCCTGTACTACTTCCAGATTGGTCTTTTCATTATTCCCACCAACGTTATAGCTTTCTCCTGTGCGGCCTTCTAACAGTATCTTAAGCAGCGCACGCACATGGTCATCGACATAGAGCCAGTCGCGCACATTTGCGCCATTGCCATAGACGGGCAGCGTTTCGCCTTTCATTGCCTTTAGAATCATCAGTGGAATCAGTTTTTCAGGGAACTGATAAGGGCCGTAGTTATTGGAGCAATTGCTCATCACGATGGGGAAACCGTAGGTGTGGTGCCAGGCATTCACCAGGTGGTCCGAAGAGGCTTTGCTGGCAGAGTATGGAGAGCTAGGTTGGTATGGCGTCGTTTCACTAAAGTAGCCGGTGTCGCCAAGCGAGCCAAATACTTCGTCGGTTGAAATATGGTGAAAACGAAAGCGCGTCTTGCTTGCGTCATCAAGCTGTTGCCAGTAACTCAGTGTCTGTTGCAATAAAGTATAAGTGCCAACGATATTGGTCTGGATGAATTCTGACGGGCCTTCGATAGAGCGATCAACATGGGATTCAGCCGCGAGGTGCATCACCATGTCCGGTTGGTGCTGCTGCAGGATGGATGCGATCTTGTCCGCATCGCAGATGTCCGCCTGAATAAAGTGATAGCGAGGGTTGTCTGCAACCTCGTTCAGGGATTCAAGGTTTCCTGCGTAGGTGAGCTTATCGACGTTGATGACCGTCGTATCATGCTCTTTAATTAGCAGCCGTATTAAAGCCGAACCAATAAAACCTGCGCCGCCGGTTACAAGTAATTTCATTATTTTTCTGGATTATTTGATAGAAAAACACACCAAGCCGGGGTGTCCCGTGAGGCTTAAAATACTAGCATGGTGTTATGGGGGCGGCAACCAAAGCCAGCTAAGAACGGCAGTCGTGTTGGCTCGTTGAACGAGAATAGATTGTTAATATTGAAGCAGCGGGCTATAGCGCGGCCCGCTGCTTCAATGGGTGTTACGACCTGTTGTTGATGTCGAGGTTCTGCCACAACTTTTGAGTAGGCCCACTCTGATTCATGGTGTAGAAGTGAAAGCCGGGTGCGCCGTTGTCGAGTAGCTTGTGGCACATTTCGGTTACCACTTCTTCGCCAAAGGCGACCAGTGAAGCCTTATCGTCCCCATAGCCATCGAGCCGTTTTGCAATCCAGCGAGGGATCTCAGCGCCGCACATATCTGAGAAGCGTTTGAGGTTGCTGTAATTGGTGATCGGCATGATGCCTGGGATGATCGGAATATCAACACCGAGCCTTTCACAGTCGTCAACAAAGCGATAATAAGCATCGGCATTGTAGAAGTATTGTGTGATGGCTGCATTAGCACCGGCTTTAACCTTGCGGGCAAAGTTTTCCATGTCCACTTGCGCGTTGGGTGCTTGTGGGTGGAATTCCGGATAGGCGGCGACTTCGATGTGAAAGTGATTGCCTGTCTCGGCACGAATGAATTCGACCAGCTCATTGGCGTAACGAAACTCACCGGTTTCACGCATGCCTGAAGGCATATCACCGCGCAGTGCGACGATGCGCTTAACGCCAAGTTCCACATAACCATTGAGTAGTTCGCGAATCCCTTCTTGCGTTGAGCCGATGCAGGAGAGATGCGGTGCCGCGGCATAGCCCTTTTCCTGAATTGCTTTAACGGTATCGAAGGTGCCTTCCTGGGTACTGCCGCCGGCACCAAAGGTGACCGAAAAGTAGGCCGGGTTTAACGTGGCCAGTTCCGATAATGTTTTGCGCAGGTTCTCCGCGCCCTTGTCTGTCTTGGGTGGGAAGAACTCGCAGCTGAAAGATTTTTCATTGTTCATAATAAATCAGGGAAAAGATACAAGGTGATGAGCAGGGCGCGCAATGCGCGCTCTGCATCTACTTTTTTCCCTTTGCGCTTTTCCCTTTCCCCTGCGGTTAGTAGCGGTAATGGTCAGGCTTGTATGGGCCTTCCACTGGAACACCGATGTAGTCTGCCTGCTCTTTGCTCAGAGTGGTCAGGTTAACGCCAATCTTTGCCAGATGCAGACGTGCAACTTCTTCATCCAGATGTTTCGGCAGAATGTGAACGTCGATTTCGTACTGCTCACGACGTACGAAAAATTCGATCTGTGCCAATACCTGATTGGTGAATGAGTTAGACATCACGAAACTAGGGTGGCCAGTACCGCAACCGAGGTTAACCAGGCGGCCTTCAGCTAGCATGATGATGCGGTTGCCGCTTGGCAGGATGATGTGATCAACCTGTGGCTTGATGTTTTCCCACTTGTACTGGCGCATGCCGTTGATGTCGATTTCGTTATCGAAGTGACCGATGTTACAAACGATCGCCTGATCTTTCATCTGAACCATATGATCATGGGTGATGATGTCTTTGTTGCCTGTGGTGGTGACAAAGATATCGCCGATAGAGGCTGCAGCATCCATAGTGACGACGCGGAAACCTTCCATCGCTGCCTGTAGTGCGCAGATTGGATCGATTTCGGTGATCATCACAGTTGCGCCCAGTCCTTTGAGTGACTGCGCAGAGCCTTTACCGACGTCGCCGTAACCGGCAACGATCGCGACCTTGCCTGCAATCATGACGTCGGTAGCACGTTTGATGCCGTCAACCAAAGACTCACGACAGCCGTAGAGGTTATCGAACTTAGATTTGGTGACAGAATCGTTAACGTTCATCGCAGGGAACAGTAGTTCGCCGCTTTCAATCATTTCATACAGACGATGTACACCGGTGGTAGTCTCTTCGGTAACGCCCTTAATGTTGGCGGCCTGTTTGGTCCAGTACTGGTTGTCCTCTTTCATGACGCGAGCCAGCACACCTAGTACGCATTTGAACTCTTCGTTATCGGTGGTCTCAGGGCCCGGTACGACGCCAGTCTTTTCGTATTCAACGCCTTTGTGAACCAGCATGGTTGCGTCGCCACCGTCGTCGAGAATCATGTTGGCTGATTCACCGTTTGGCCATTTGAATGCCTGCTCGGTACACCACCAGTACTCTTCCAGGGTTTCGCCTTTCCATGCGAAAACAGGTACACCTGAGGCGGCAATCGCTGCGGCCGCGTGGTCCTGGGTTGAGAAGATGTTACATGATACCCAGCGTACTTCAGCACCCAATGCAGTCAAGGTTTCGATCAGTACCGCGGTCTGGATGGTCATGTGCAGGCTGCCCATGATGCGAGCGCCTTTAAGTGGTTTCTCGGTGCCGTATTTTGTGCGCAGCGCCATTAGACCGGGCATCTCGGTCTCAGCGATGTTCATTTCTTTGCGGCCCCAATCGGCTAGTGTGATGTCGGCGATTTTATAATCGGTAAATTGAGACATTCGTTGTCCTCCAAATTTAACCGAGCGCCGTTGTTACTGAAGTCTCATTCCGAGCCTGGCAGGTGCTTCCCATGAATCCTGGGTACCTGTCGCAGCGCTCCTCGGAAGGAGGGAAAATCTTTTAAGATTTGGTTGAATTCTTCCTGTTGGTAGATCCGGTTGCAAAGTTTAATCCAGATTGGGGTCAGAATAAAACCCCAATCTGTGTGACTTGCTTAACGATTTGGGCTGTTAAATACCGGCGGCAGCGCGTAGTGCGTCAGCCTTGTCTGTTTTTTCCCAGGTAAAGTTTGGCTCTTCACGACCAAAGTGACCATAAGCGGCGGTTGTGCCGTAGATTGGGCGTAGTAGATCGAGCATCGCAATCAAGCCTTTTGGACGCAAGTCAAAGTGTTCGCGAACCAGTTCAACGATTTTGTCGTTTGAGATTTTGCCTGTGCCGAAGGTTTCAATCGAGATTGAAGTAGGTTCGGCAACCCCGATCGCATAAGAGACCTGAATTTCACAACGATCTGCAAGGCCTGCGGCAACTACGTTCTTTGCTACGTAACGACCGGCATAAGCGGCAGAACGATCAACCTTCGATGGGTCTTTGCCAGAGAATGCGCCGCCACCATGACGCGCCATGCCGCCATAGGTATCGACAATAATTTTGCGCCCGGTCAGGCCGCAGTCACCGACCGGGCCACCGACAACAAAGCGGCCGGTTGGATTGATGTGGTACTGGGTGTCAGCATTGATCCATTCAGCAGGCAGTACCGGCTTGATGATCTCTTCCAGTACGGCTTCACGCAGTGCATCGGTGCTGATCTCTGGATTGTGCTGAGTTGAGAGCACGACTGCTTCAATACCGACCGGCTTGTGATCTTCGTAGCGGAAGGTCACCTGGCTTTTTGCATCTGGACGTAGCCACGGCAACGTGCCATTTTTACGTACTTCGGCCTGGCGTTTGACCAGCTTGTGAGCGTAGTGGATCGGTGCTGGCATCAATACATCGGTTTCATTGCTGGCGTAGCCAAACATCAGGCCCTGGTCGCCCGCGCCCTGTTCGTGGTCGTCAAATTCATCGACGCCCTGTGCGATATCGGCAGACTGCTTGTCGATTGAGGTGATGACGGCGCAGGATTCCCAGTCGAAACCCATTTCTGAACTGTTGTAGCCGATCTCTCTGACGGTCTTGCGCACCACTGCTTGCATATCGACCCAGGCAGAGGTGGTGATCTCACCAGAGAGGATTACCATGCCGGTGTTGACCATCGTTTCGCAGGCGACGCGCGCCGCGGGGTCTTGTTCAAAAATTGCATCGAGTACCGCATCAGAAATTTGATCGGCAACCTTATCAGGGTGGCCTTCAGAAACAGATTCAGATGTGAAGAGATGTGTTGTTGTCATGCCGTCCTCTTGGGGATATTTTGCAGATTTTTGCCTGCCCGTGAGATTTTCCTGTTCACGAGAATTATTTTTTGTATCAGTGCTAAAGTTTCGCGATTGTAGCGGCTTGTTAGTGAGATGTCATTAGTCTGGCATATCATAGCCTTATTTAAGTTGGGGTGTATGCACCGCAGTGGCTGCGTATAATGGCGCTTACGATTAGTATTTATCTTGGTTTATTTGAAGGTAGGGGAGCATTTATTATGGTTAGTCTTGAGACGCCGCTGTGTGATTTTGGTAAGCCCGCGATCGATTTTGATCTGCCTGGTGTTGATGGTAAGCGTTGGTCACTGGCGGATTGCCAGGGAGAAAATGGTTTGCTGGTGATGTTTATCTGTAATCATTGCCCTTATGTGATCGCTATTCGTGAACGGATTGTGCGTGATGCGCGTGAGTTGCAATCCCACGGGGTGAATTTTGTGGCGATTATGTCTAATGACCCCTCTGATTATCCAGAAGATTCTTTTGAGAATATGCAGAAGGTGGCTGCTGATTTCGATTTTCCTTTCCCTTATTTACTGGATGAGAGCCAGGCGGTTGCAAAGGCCTATGGGGCGATTTGTACGCCGGATTTTTTTGGGTACAACGGCGACCTTGAGCTACAGTATCGCGGGCGACTCGATGCCAGTCGTAAAGAGAGTGCGCCGGAGGGTGCAAGGCGAGAGCTGTTTGAGGCGATGACTCAGATTGCGGAGAGCGGTGAGGGGCCGCGCGAGCAGATTCCGAGTATGGGGTGCTCGATAAAGTGGATTTCCTCATCTTGACTGGGGTTTTTGTGCGAAAATATGCTTTAGCGATCTACGTTGGGCCCTAAAGTAGTCGTGAAGCAATTTTGGATTGCTTTTATCTGTTTGTTATTTAAGAGTTTTTTCTTTATTCTTTGATTGGCTATTGCCGAACTGGCGCGGGTAGGCGAAAATAGCCGGTTCTTGTTGAAGGCTATATCCGCTGGAACTAAGTGATTGAGCCGGCTGATATTTGACTTTGCATCTCAGGGGGAGAGTCGTTCCAGCTGTTTTGGGCGGTCCGCAGAGAGTTTAGAAACTAGAATCTTAATATAAGGACTGGGATGCGTCACCCTCCGGTAGTGCTAGGTATTGTGGGAAAACCAGTGGCTGAGCGGCGAGCGCTCGCCGCTGGAATTGCGCATTTGCTGGGTGGCGCGCAGCGTGCCTCCAGGCTTTCGTTTGATGATTATAGAAAATATGGTCATGAGGAAGGGTTAAAACAATCCGTGACGGCTGCGCACCCAGCGGCTATTCGGTTGGACGTACTGGAGCAGCATTTAGGATTGTTGAAGCGTGGTGAAGCGATAATGCGCCCCACCTTCAATCGGCAAAGGGATGTCTTTGAGCCGGCGGTATATATAGAGCCGCGGCCGTTTTGTATTGTGGACGGCGAGCTTGGATTTTTTACGCAAGGTGTGCGTAACAGTTTGGATTTAAGAGTTTTTTATAACTCTGATGACGCGGTTGTAGATTGGCCGAGTGATTTGGCTGAAGATGCGGTTGCTTATGTAGAATCGCAACGGAAGTGGGCTGATATGGTGGTTGAAGATCTGCCGTCAGCAGGTGAAAGTGAAGGAGAGGCTATAGCGTTGACGCTGCGCCCAACTCTACCGCACCTTGCGTTGCAGGAATTGATACAGGTGGCTGGTGAGCAGCACGGCATGCGACTGGAGTTGGCGCGTGACATGGGATTGCCGGTAGATCGCGTACTGATTGATAAAGCCATTAGCAATAAGGCAGCGGCGTACTTTAAGAAGCGGTTGTTGGCAGCAATGCCGAGTGAATACCGACATGAGAGTGCTGTGTTAGAGGTAGAGAGCGATACGCAAGGCCATTCTGAACCGTTGGCCTTAGCCCAGATGTTAGTGGTACTACACCTGCTTAAAGTGGCGAGTGGTTAAACAGAATTTTATTAAGGTATCGATGGTCGTTTAAATGTCGGTGCTGTAACAGTTTTATTTTTGATATAGACAGGAGAAATCAATGCCATCTCGTAGAGATCTAGCAAATGCCATACGTGCGCTGAGCATGGACGCGGTACAGAAAGCCAAATCAGGCCATCCAGGTGCACCGATGGGAATGGCGGATATCGCTGAAGTTCTGTGGAACAGCCACATGAAGTACAACCCAACCAATGCTAAATGGGCAGATCGTGACCGTTTTGTGCTTTCTAATGGGCATGGTTCAATGTTGATCTATTCTTTGTTGCATCTGTCTGGTTATGAGCTGGGGATTGAAGATCTTAAGAATTTCCGTCAGTTGCATGCTAAGACTGCAGGTCATCCAGAATATGGTTATGCCGATGGTATTGAAACAACTACCGGTCCTTTGGGTCAGGGTATTACCAACGCGGTGGGTATGGCGATTGCTGAGCGCACGTTAGCAGCACAGTTCAACAAGCCGGGTCACGATATTGTTGATCACAATACCTATGTGTTTATGGGGGATGGCTGTTTGATGGAAGGTCTTTCTCATGAATCTTGCGCGATGGCGGGTACATTGGGCCTCGGTAAATTGATCGCATTCTGGGATGACAACGACATCTCTATTGATGGTCATATCGGAGACTGGATGGAGAAAGGCGTACCGGCTCGCTTCAGGTCTTACGACTGGCATGTGATTCCAGATGTTGATGGCCATGATCCAGAAGCAGTTAGCGCAGCGATCTCAGAAGCGAAGTCTATCTCTGACAAACCTACCCTGATCTGTACCCGCACCACCATTGGTTTTGGTTCGCCAAACATGTCTGGTAGCCACGCCTGCCATGGTGCGCCACTGGGTGAAGAAGAGATCAACCTGACTAAAGCGGCTCTGGGTTGGGATCATGCCGCATTTGAAGTACCTTCTGATATTTACGCTGGTTGGGATCATAAAGAGCAAGGCGCGGCTGATGAATCTAACTGGAACGCTAAATTCGATGCATATAAAGCGGCATTCCCAGCTGAAGCGGCTGAATTTGTACGTCGTATGTCAGGTGAATTGCCTGCTGACTTTGCTGTTGAGATGGATAAGTTTATCGCTAAGACTCAGGACGAAATGCCAAACATCGCTTCGCGTAAGGCGTCACAAAATGCAATCGAAGCAATGGGGCCTTTGTTACCAGAAATGTTCGGCGGTTCTGCTGATCTGACCGGTTCTAATCTGACCAACTGGTCTGGTACTGTGAAAGTGACGCCAGAGAATGCGGACGGCAACTACCTTTCATGGGGTGTGCGTGAGTTCGGTATGGCGCACATGATGAACGGTATGGTTTTGCATGGTGGCTTCAAAGTCTACGGCGGAACCTTCTTTATGTTCATGGAATTCATGCGTAATGCACTGCGTATGTCTGCACTGATGAAGATCGGCACTATCTATGTTTACACGCATGACTCAATTGGTCTGGGCGAAGATGGCCCGACTCATCAGCCTGTTGAACAGCTGGCGACGATGCGTGTTATCCCTGGCTTCCAGACGTGGCGCGGTTGTGATGCGATCGAATCTGCTGTTTCGTGGAAAGTGGCAATGCTACGCGGTGACGCACCGACTGCGCTGGTCTTCTCTCGTCAGAACCTGACACCAATGGCGCGTACCGCTGATCAGGTAGCGAACATTGAGAAGGGTGGTTATGTACTGAAAGATTGTGAAGGCACACCAGATATCATCTTCATCGCGACCGGTTCTGAAGTGGGTCTGGCGGTTGATGCTGCGGCTGCGATGGATGTCAATGTACGTGTTGTTTCTATGCCTTCTACCTGCGCATTCGACACACAGGATCAGGCTTACAAAGATTCTGTTTTGATTCCTGGTATTAAGCGCGTGGCAATCGAAGCCGGTGTTGACCAGTCCTGGTTCAAATATATTGGCCTTGACGGCGGAACTGTTTGCATGAAGTCTTTTGGTGAATCTGCCCCTGCTGGTGAACTGTTCAAAGAGTTCGGTTTCACCGTAGAGAACGTGGTTGCGACAGCAAACACAGTGCTAGGCAAGTAACTTAATTATTAGGTAGCAGTTTCTATATTTATCGAGGCTGCTGCCAACAAGTTTTGTTTTAAATTTTAGGAGAATGACTAATGACAATTAAAATCGGTATTAATGGTTTCGGCCGTATCGGTCGTATGGCCTTCCGTGCAGTAGCACAGGAGTTCAACGACATGGAAATCGTTGCGATCAATGATCTATTGGACGCAGACTACCTTGCATACATGCTGAAGCATGATTCAGTACACGGTCGTTTTGATGGTGAAGTTTCTGTTGATAACGGTTCACTGATCGTTAACGGCAAGAAAATCCGCCTGACAGCTGAGCGCAACCCTGCTGATCTTAAATGGAATGAAGTTGATGTTGATATCGTTCTGGAATGTACTGGCTTCTTCCTGACCGAAGAGACTTGTCAGGCGCACATCGATGCGGGTGCTAAGAAAGTTGTTCAATCTGCTCCGTCTAAAGATGCGACACCGATGTTCGTATTTGGTGTTAATCACAATGAGTACGCAGGGCAGGCGATCAGCTCAGCTGCTTCTTGCACCACTAACTGTCTGGCACCTGTTGCTAAAGTACTGAATGACAAGTTCGGCATCAAGCGTGGTTTGATGACCACTGTTCACGCAGCAACGGCTACTCAGAAAACGGTTGATGGCCCTTCTATGAAAGACTGGCGTGGCGGTCGTGGTATTCTGGAAAACATCATTCCTTCTTCTACTGGCGCAGCGAAAGCGGTTGGTGTTGTACTACCTGAGCTGAATGGCAAACTGACCGGTATGGCTTTCCGCGTACCTACTTCAGACGTTTCTGTTGTTGATCTGACCGTTGAATTGGAAAAAGATACTTCTTACGATGACATCTGTGCCGCAATGAAAGCGGCTTCTGAGTCTGACGAAATGGGTCAAACCCTGGGTTACACCGACGACAAAGTTGTATCGACAGATTTTCGTGGTTGTAGTTACTCTTCTATCTTTGATTCAGGTGCTGGTATCGCACTGGATGGCACTTTCGTGAAAGTGGTTTCCTGGTACGACAACGAGTACGGCTATACCTGTAACATGATGCGTTTTGTTCGCCACGTAGCGGCTAACTAAGACTTCTGTTAGAAGGCTAGAAAGGCATGGGAGTTCGCTCCCATGCCTTCTCTCTTTCCGAGAGATTTGCTGAGAGAGTGACTCTCATCAAATTTTTTGAAAACCTTAGGAGATATTAATGTCTGTAATCAAAATGATCGATCTTGATCTTTCAGGTAAGCGAGTACTGATTCGCCAGGATCTGAATGTACCACTTAAAAATGGTGCAGTATCTGATGACACCCGTATTCGCGCGTCATTGCCAACTATCCAGAAGGCATTGGAAAGTGGCGCTAAGGTGATGATTATGTCTCATCTTGGACGTCCAACCGAAGGTGAATATACGGATGAATATTCACTGGCTCCTGTTGCGGCCTATATGGGTGAGTTACTGGGTAAAGAAGTTAAGCTGGTTAAAGATTACCTGAATGGTGTTGCGCTGGCTGACGGCGAGGTGGCGATTCTTGAAAATGTACGTTTCAATGTAGGCGAAAAGAAAAACGAAGATGCACTTTCTAAGCAGTATGCGGCACTTTGTGACGTGTTCGTAATGGATGCTTTTGGTACTGCACATCGTGCACAGGCATCAACACATGGCGTGGCTAAATTTGCGCCGGTAGCATGCGCGGGTCCCTTACTATCTGGTGAGCTGGAAGCATTGGGCAAAGCGCTGGATAATCCTGCTCGCCCAATGGTCGCGATTGTGGGTGGCTCAAAGGTTTCAACCAAGCTTACCGTTCTGGAATCGCTTTCTAAGATTGTTGATCAGCTGATTGTGGGTGGCGGCATCGCGAATACTTTTATCGCGGCAGCGGGCCACAATGTTGGAAAGTCTCTTTATGAAGCTGATCTGGTTGATACCGCTAAAAAACTGACCTCCGATGCACAGGCACGTGGTGGTGATATTCCTGTTCCTGGTGATGTTGTCTGTGCTAAAGAGTTTGCTGAAAGTGCAGCGGCTGAACTGAAGAGTGCATCAGACGTTGCTGATGATGACATGATCTTTGATATCGGCCCTGACAGTGCGAAAGAACTGGCGGAAATTTTGAAAAATGCAGGCACCATCGTATGGAATGGCCCTGTTGGCGTATTTGAGTTTAATCAGTTTGGTGAAGGTACTAAAGCGATTGCTAATGCAATTGCCGAAAGTCCTGCGTTTTCAATTGCAGGGGGTGGTGACACATTGGCTGCCGTTGCGAAATATGGGATTGCCGATAAGGTGTCGTATATTTCGACCGGTGGTGGCGCGTTCCTTGAATTCCTGGAAGGCAAAAAATTGCCTGCCGTTGAAATCCTGGAAGAACGAGCTAAATAGTAGCAGATAATTTATGGGGATCAGGTGATCCCCTTTTTTGGTTAATATTAGGGAGAAGATAAGTTGCGCAGAACAAAGATCGTCGCAACTCTAGGGCCGGCAACAGACGACCTTAAAGTTTTGGAGTCACTGGTAGTGGCTGGTGTGGATGTTGTGCGTTTGAATTTTTCTCACGGTTCTTTCGAAGAGCAAAAATTTCGCGCGGATAATATTAGAAAACTTGCCGACAAACACGGCAAAGCGATTGGTGTTCTAGTTGATTTGCAGGGGCCGAAAATTCGTACCTGCAAATTTAAGGAAGGAAAAGTAAATCTGGTTGAGGGTGATAGTTTTATCCTTGATGCCGCATTGGGTGACCTTGAGGGCACAAAAGAGCGCGTGGGGCTTACCTATAAGCAGTTGCCCGATGATGTGAAGTCAGGCGATACCTTGTTACTTGACGATGGCCGCATGATTCTGGAAGTGACCGAAGTTAAAGGGCAAGAGGTGCATACAAAAGTAATGCACACAGGGGTTTTATCCAATAATAAAGGGATTAACCTACAGGGTGGTGGCCTTTCTGCGCCTGCTTTAACGGAAAAAGATAAAATTGATATTGTCTCTGCGGCGAAGATCAAGGCTGACTTTGTTGCAGTTTCATTTCCTCGTACGGCTGCTGATGTGAACGAGTGTCGTCGCTTGTTGACGGAGGCTGGTGGTACTGCTGCAATTGTTTCGAAGATTGAACGTGCAGAAGCACTGGATGTGATCGATGAGATTATCGAAGCCTCTGAAGTGATTATGGTGGCACGAGGTGACCTTGGCGTTGAAGTGGGTGATGCTGAATTGCCTGCGATTCAGAAAGACCTGATCAAGCGCGCACGTGCGATGGATCGTGTCGTAATCACGGCGACACAGATGATGGAATCAATGATTGAAAACCCGATTCCAACACGTGCTGAAGTGTTTGATGTCGCTAACGCTGTACTGGATGGCACCGATGCAGTGATGCTGTCTGGCGAGACCGCTGCGGGCAAATATCCAGCGAAGGTAGTTGAGTCAATGGGGCGTATCTGTGAAGAAGCCGAAAAGCAGCGTACCACTCGTGTCTCTGATCATCGTGTTGAACTCACCTTTGATCGTACGGATGAAGCGATTGCCATGGCAACAATGTATACCGCAAACCATTTAGCTGTTGATGGGATTGCCGCATTGACTGAGTCTGGTTCTACCGCGTTATGGATGTCTCGCATTAGCTCTGGGCTACCAATTTATGCATTGACGCAGAGTGAAAAGACTAAACGTCGTATGACGTTGTACCGTGGAGTCTATCCAATGAGTATTAACATCGATGAAGTTAAGCAGTACCAACTTAGCGCGCATGCGCAAAAAGTATTATTAGAGCGTGGTGTCGTAAAGAATGGCGACCTGATCATCATCACTAAAGGTGACAAGGTTGGCGTCGACGGTGGAACTAACTCTATGAAGATTGTTCGTATTGGGGCTTGATCGTTAAGCTTATTCCCGGTATATAACGTGTTATAAATTTTTTAGTACTTAAATAACCTTAAATAATAGGAGAAACAGAAATGGCTTTGATTTCACTACGCCAATTACTGGATCATGCTGCAGAAAATGCCTATGGCATGCCAGCATTCAATGTAAACAACATGGAGCAGGTTCACGCGATCATGCGGGCTGCTGATGCAGTTAACTCACCTGTGATCATGCAGGGTTCTGCGGGCGCACGCTCTTATGCCGGCGAGCCTTTCCTACGTCATCTGATTGCTGCGGCTATTGAGCAGTACCCACACATTCCTGTTGTGATGCATCAGGATCATGGTTCTGAACCTGCAGTATGTCTGCGTTCTATCCAGTCTGGTTTTTCATCCGTGATGATGGATGGCTCTTTAGAAGCGGATATGAAAACACCTTCTTCTTTTGAATATAACGTTAGCGTGACCAAAACGGTTGTCGACATGGCACATGCTGGTGGTGTTTCTGTTGAAGGCGAATTGGGTTGCCTTGGTTCTCTTGAGACCGGTGAAATGGGCGAAGAAGATGGTCATGGTGCAGAAGGTAAACTTGACCTTGATATGCTGCTGACCGACCCACAGGAAGCGAAAGATTTCGTTGAGAAGACCAATGTTGATGCGCTGGCTATCGCAATTGGTACCTCTCATGGTGCATACAAGTTCACCAAGAAACCTACCGGTGACGTACTGCGTATTGATCGCATCAGAGAGATTCACTCTGTGATTCCTAATACCCATCTGGTGATGCACGGTTCTTCTTCAGTGCCTCAGGAATGGTTGGAAATCATCAACAACTACGGTGGCGATATGGGCCAAACCTACGGTGTACCAGTTGACGAAATCGTTGAAGGCATCAAGCATGGTGTGCGTAAGGTTAATATCGATACCGATTTGCGTATGGCATCGACTGGTGCAGTTCGTAAGTTCCTCGCTGAAAACACATCAAACTTCGATCCACGTAAATTCCTGAAAGAATCTACCACTGCGATGTCTGAAATTTGTAAAGCACGCTTCGAAGCATTTGGTTGCGCTGGTCAAGCAGCCAAGATCAATGCTAAGTCTTTAGAGCAGATGATCGATTTTTATAAATAAGGTCGTTTTGATGTGATAAAAAAAAGCCCCGGGCTGCAATGCGCAGCTCGGGGCTTTTTTATTTGAGGTGTTTTTTAGTCGCCTATTGATGCGAGATATTTTTTGAACTCCTCGCCATTTTCAGGATGCCTCATGCCATATTCAACAAAAGCCTTCATATAGCCTATTTTTGAGCCACAGTCATGAGATTTGCCTGTCATATGAAAAGCTTCAACTGTTTCAAGTTCGATTAAGCTTGCTATCGCATCTGTTAATTGAATTTCATCGCCAGCGCCAGGCGCGGTGTTTTCTAATAAATCCCAGATTTTAGACGACAGCACATAGCGTCCTACAACTGCTAGATTGGAGGGTGCTTCATCTACTTTAGGTTTTTCAACAATTTTAGTCATGGCTGCTGAATCACCTGGCAGTACTGTTTGACCACCACAATCAACCACACCATAACTAGAGACCTGCTCTATTGGTACTGGCTCAACCATTATTTGGCTGGTTTGAGTTGCTTCAAAGCGTTTAATCATCGCGGCTAGATTTTCACTTTTAAGGTCGCATGATGCCTCATCGATTAATACATCTGGTAATACGACAATAAATGAATTGTCACCGATAAGTGGTCGTGCCGTGGCGACTGCATGGCCTAGTCCTTTTGCTTGCCCCTGGCGGACATGCATGATGGTGATATCTTTAGGGCAAATCGTTTGAATTTCTTCTAATAACTTTCTTTTGACCTTTTTTTCTAGTGTAGTTTCTAGCTCAAAAGATTTATCAAAATGATTTTCAATGGCATTCTTTGATGAATGAGTGACCAGGACTATTTCTTTAATACCAGCATCAACGCATTCGTTGACAATGTATTGAATCAGCGGCTTATCGACAAGCGGTAGCATCTCTTTGGGGATTGCTTTGGTTGCCGGGAGCATGCGGGTGCCAAGGCCGGCGACAGGAATGACTGCTTTTGTGATCATATTCAAGTTTAGAGTCCCATTTATATTTTGTAATAATCTTGATACCACGAAATGAAATTCGCAATACCATCTTCAATAGTGGTGGCTGGCTTGAAACCGACATCGTTCACCAGGTCATCTATATTAGCAAAAGTTGCAGGTACGTCGCCGGGTTGAAGCGGCAGCAGGTTTTTTTCAGCTTTGAGGCCAAGGCACTCTTCAATCACCTCAATGAATCGTAGTAGCTCAACCGGCTGGTTGTTTCCGATGTTATAGATTCGATAGGGCGCGTAGCTAGTGCCAGTATCTGGGGCGTCACTTGACCATGCTGGGTTTGGTGTGGCGGTATGATTAAGCGTTCGAATCACACCTTCTACGATGTCATCTATGTAGGTAAAGTCGCGTTTGCATTTCCCGAAGTTAAAAACATCGATAGGTTCTTTTGCCAGGATTTTTTTGGTGAAGGAGAAATAAGCCATGTCTGGTCTACCCCATGGGCCGTAGACAGTGAAAAATCTTAGTCCTGTGGTTGGAATGTTATAAAGATTGCTATAACTATGAGCCATCAACTCGTTCGCTTTTTTGGTGGCGGCGTAGAGGCTCACCGGGTGGTCTACATTGTGATGAATGGAGAACGGCATCTGTGTGTTGGCGCCATAAACTGAGCTGCTGGAGGCGTATACCAGGTGCTTAATGCCGTAGTTCCGGCAGCCTTCCAGTATGTTTAGCATGCCGCTTAGGTTGCTATCAGCATAGGCGTGCGGGTTTTGAATCGAATAGCGAACGCCAGCTTGCGCCGCGAGGTGAACAACCTGTTCAGGTTGATGTTCTTTGAAGATTTGATCAATGCGGTCTCTGTCTGCGAGATCGGCACGAATATCGGTGAAATTTTTATGTGCGCTTAATGGCGTCAGCCGGTCTTCTTTTAGTGAGACATCATAGTAGTCGTTGAGGTTATCAATGCCAATGACCTCATCACCCTGTTTTAGCAGGGCCTGGGCGACATAGGAGCCAATAAATCCGGCAGTTCCAGTGACAAGTATGCGCATAAATTTTCCTTGTAGTGCTGTGGTTTGTTATAAATGTCTGTCAATTGTATTCGGTACAGCAGGGCATTCAGTATTGAATACGTCAATTCTGGAAATAGATGACGGATCCGTCAATAACGATACTATTGTTTGATGGCTCTTTTGCGGCTTTAAATGCTTCAGTGCGTGTTGTGATGTTAAATTCAGTCATCGGCGTGATTCCCCTTCAGCTTGATACTCAGTGCTAACCGGGCAAAATGAGGGTAATCACGCCAATTTTCATGCTGTTTTGAGGCTACTTATTTGCGGCCAATGGCGTAGTAGGTAAAGCCCTGGCTATTAAGCGTAGCTGGATCATAAATATTACGCCCATCAAAGATGGTCGGGGTGGTTAGCTGTTCTTTAATAAAGTCAAAGTCTGGGCTACGGAAAGCCTGCCATTCGGTGACGACGATTAAGGCGTCAGCTCCAGAGAGAGTACTTTTGCTGTCTTCACAAAGTGTTAGATCTGCTCTGTCGCCATAAATTCGCTGCGCCTCATCCATCGCTTCTGGGTCATATGCCTGTACTTTGGCACCGGCTTCCCATAGTGATTCCATTAATGTACGGCTAGGCGCTGCGCGCATGTCATCTGTTTTAGGTTTAAACGACAGTCCCCAGACAGCGAAGGTTTTGCCTTTGAGGTCGCCATCAAAATGTTTGTTAACTTTCTGGAATAGAATCGTTTTTTGACGGTTGTTAACAGTTTCAACGGCCTGTAAAAGTGGCGCATCATAGCCAATTTCATTGGCAGTACGTTCAAGCGCCTGGACATCTTTAGGGAAGCATGAACCACCATAGCCACAGCCGGGGTAGATAAAATGATAGCCAATACGCGGGTCGGAACCAATACCGATACGCACCTGCTCGATATCTGCACCAAGGCGCTCAGCCATATTGGATAGCTCGTTCATAAAGCTGATTTTAGTGGCTAACATGGCGTTAGCTGCGTATTTTGTGAGTTCTGCTGAACGGATATCCATCACCACCAGGCGGTCATGATTGCGGTTGAAAGGGGCGTAAAGTGCACGTAAAAGTTCGGTAGTACGTGGATTGTCGGTACCTATCACGATACGATCGGGCTTCATGAAATCGTCGATTGCGGCTCCCTCTTTGAGAAACTCAGGGTTTGAGACAACGTCGAAGTCGAGGTTTTTGCCGCGTTTCTCCAGCGCTGCTGTGACGGTTTCACGTACTTTGTCAGCTGTGCCAACAGGCACGGTTGATTTGTCGATAATGACGCGATAATCATCCATATGTTCACCAATACTCTTGGCAACAGCTTTGACGTATTGCAGATCAGCAGAGCCATCTTCATCAGGAGGGGTGCCGACGGCGATAAACTGAAATAGGCCGTGGGCGACGCCTGCTGCTATATCGGTGGTAAATGAAAGATTCCCATTTTTTGCATTATCGAGAACCAGCTTATCAAGTCCTGGTTCATAAATTGGGATTTCGCCGCGGTTTAGCATTTCGATCTTGTTTTGATCGATGTCAACACAAACTACGTCGACACCAACTTCAGCTAAGCAGGCACCGGTTACAAGGCCAACATAGCCGGACCCAAAAACAGTAACTTTCATCGCGTAAACCCCGTATGTTAAATTTGTTTATATTAAAGTGTCATAGCGTTAATGCTATGATATTACATAATTTAGGTAAGCGGCACGATTTTAGCCGAGTTTAGCCAGGCGATATACTCTATTCCTGTTGAAAGTGGGGTTTTGTGTGAAGAAAGTGGTGGTGCTTGGCCTGGTTGGGCATCATCATGATCCTTTCCTTGTTTTCGTTGAAATATGGCACGAATAGATGCAAAAAATAAAGCATAATATGAATGTGTCCGATACTATTTTTTTAAGTTAAAACGGTAAGATATATAATATGGTGAGAGTTTTTCGGCACTATATACCAACAGCTTTTGTTTTATTGGGGTGTATAGAGGCTTTGCTTTTAGCGTTTTCCGTGTTTCTCGGTGCGTCATTATGGCATTGGGAAGGAGAGCCGCTTGTTGTTGACTGGCCTTTGTTCGGGAAGGCCTTCCTATTCTCTATTGTGATGTTGAGCTCGATGACATTTATGGGCTTATACCAGCGACACATGCGGGAAGGGGTTTCTGCGGCTTTACTTAGGGCAGTTGCTGGCCTCGTGATAGGTTTTATCGCTTTAAGCATTGTTTTTTATGTTTTGCCTGGGATAGCCCTTGGCCGGGGAGAGTTTGCATTGTCATCTCTGATCGCGCTTGTGGCGGTCGTTGCAGTGCGCTTTGTATTTGTCCGTTATGTTGATGACGACAAGGGTAATCGGCGAATCCTGGTGTTAGGTGTTGGTAACCGGGCGATGGCGATTAATAACTTGCTGCGTCGGAAGACTGATCAGCGTGGTTTTTCGATTGTTGGATACGTAAAATTTCCTGGTGAACGCGTTGTTGTTGCTGAAAATATTATTCAGCATGATGTGACTTTATTGGAATTGTCGACAAAATATCAAGTTGACGAAATCGTGGTGGCTATTGAGGATCGGCGGAAGAGCTTTCCCATGCATGAAATTGTTGATTGCCGCATGAGCGGAGTCGACGTGGTTGATCTACTGACCTTTTTTGAGCGCCAAACAGGCAAGATCATGATCGATATCTTGAATCCTAGCTGGCTGGTATTCTCCGATGGCTTTAAATATGGCGCGTTAAGGGTTTATTCAAAGCGGCTTTTCGATATTGTAGCCAGCTTGCTTTTGCTGTTGGTCGCCTTACCGGCAATTATAGTAACGGTGATCGCTATCTATCTGGAAGACCGGGGGCCGATACTCTACCGACAGGTCAGGGTTGGAGAAAACTGGAAGTTATTTCAGGTGCTGAAGTTTCGTAGTATGCGAGTCGATGCTGAGGGTGATGGGCAGGCGCAGTGGGCCTCGAAAAATGATAGCCGCATCACTCGAGTTGGAGATGTTATTCGTAAACTTAGAATTGATGAACTACCCCAGATCGTCAATGTTTTACGGGGCGACATGAGTTTTGTTGGCCCACGTCCTGAGCGCCCTGTTTTTGTGGAGCAGTTATCCGAAAATATTGCTTACTATTCTGAGCGTCATCGTGTTAAGCCAGGTATTACTGGCTGGGCTCAGATTTGTTATCCCTATGGTGATTCTGAGAAGGATTCCTACGAAAAGTTACAGTTCGATCTTTATTATGTGAAAAACTACAGCCTCTTTCTTGACCTGATCATCTTATTCCAAACTGCGGGCGCAGTGCTATGGGGCAAAGGCGGTCGCTAGTCTGTGTTTTATCTGTGCATGTTCGTTGCTGAGAGTCGCTTGTAATGTTTGATTTGGCTGTTGTGAGTTACCTTGCGGCAGCGTTAGCATTTATGTTGCTCTTGCTGTTTACTGTGATTAAGTGGCGAGCATGTGTTGAAGATGGACTGTTATTGCTTGCGTCTGCGATGATGTGCTTATGGGCACTGCTTATTGCTAGCCACCATTTTTACGGTCATTTTAGCCCTCTTGTTATTTCTGTTGTTGAATTGCTTCGTAATCTGGCATGGATTGCGTTGCTGTTACGATTGCTTTTCGTCATCAAAGGTTCCAGCTATCAAGGTCCCCACCTGCAAGTGATTTTCCTTTCTGTCGGAGGGATTTTGTGCTGTTTTGGTTTGCTTGTTTATTCATATTTTAATACGGTGAGTGGGCAGGATGCTGCGGGACTATTGGAAAGTAAGTCGAGCTTTATCGCTCATATTGTACTGGTGCTAGTTGGCCTTTTCTTGCTTGAGCAGTGGTATCGAAATATAAATGTGGAGCAGCGATGGGCTAGCAAGTTTCTCTGCCTGGGTATTGCTTCTATTTTTGTATTTGATTTCTTTTTGTATTCTGATGCATTGCTGTTTTCGGGGATTGATGAGGATTTCTGGAATGCGAGGGGTATTGTCAATGTGATGGCTGTTCCTTTAATTGGGATATCAATATCGCGTAGTCGACAGTGGTTGTTAGGTGATTATGTCTCTCATCGGATGGTACTTCACAGTGCTGTGCTGCTGGTTGGAGGGCTCTACCTATTTGCGGTTGCGTTGGGTGGCTACTATATTCGTGTTTATGGTGGCGGCTGGGGCAAGATATTACAGGTGCTGTTTTTCTTTGCATCGCTTTTGCTGTTGCTAGCGTTGATATTTTCTGGGCAATTGCGCGCTCAATTAAAGGTTTTTGTTGGAAAGCATTTCTTTTCTTACAAGTATGACTACCGAGAGCAGTGGGCAAGCTTTATTCGAGCACTTTCAATGGGGGGGACGGATGAGCAGTTAAGAATACGAGCGGTTAAGGCGATTGCAGATATTGTTGAGAGCCCTGGTGGTGGCTTATGGTTACGTGATGATGCCGTACAGAGTTTTTTGCCAGTAACTGAATGTCAAATGACGATAGGCCCGGGCTGTCGTGAGCCGGATGGAAGCTCGCTTGTGACCTTTCTTGAGCGCTGGCAGTGGGTTGTTAATCTGGGAGAGTATGAGCGTGACCCAGGTTTATATAAGAATTTAGAGTTGCCTCAGTGGTTGCGTTCTTTGCCTGATGCGTGGATTGTGGTGCCTTTAATGCGGCAAACACAATTGCTGGGGTTCATTGTGTTGACGAACTCGCGAGCTGGGGACCACTTTAATTGGGAAGATATTGATCTGTTAAGGATTGCGGGTCGAGAATTGGCGGGCTATCTGGCATTGCTGGAAGCAAACCGGGCGCTACTTGAGGCGCGTCAATTTGAGGCATTTAACAGGTTGTCTGCTTATGTTGTACATGATCTTAAAAATATTATCGGTCAACTCTCTCTGGTGGTTGAGAACTCAAAGAAACATAAAGATAACCCTGAGTTTATTGAGGATGCATTTTCTACAATTGATAATGCGACGAACAAAATGCAGCGTATGTTGGCTCAATTGCGAATAGAAAAGCATGTGAAGACGCGTGGTATGTTGGTGAAGCTTGGGCCGGTGGTTGAGGAGGTGGTGGCACATCGACAGATCTCTCTGCCGCGCCCTGTTTTTGAGAGCAGCCAGGATATGGAGGTGTTGGTTGATCGTGATCGATTGGCCTCGGTAATTGAGCATGTGATTGAGAATGCTCAGGAGGCTAGCCCTGATGATGGGATAATCACGGTTAAACTGGTGCTTTCTGCTGGTTGTGCCGTTATTAAAATAGAAGATAATGGCTGCGGTATGAGCCAGCAGTTTGTACGTGAGCGTTTATTTCGCCCGTTTGACACCACAAAGGGTAATGCTGGAATGGGTATTGGGGTTTATGAGTGTAGAGAGTTTATTCGTTCACTTGGTGGTGAAGTTGAAGTGAGCAGTCAGCCAGATAAGGGCACGCTTTTTTGCTTGTGTATTCCACTTGCCGAATCATTGGTCTAATAGTTTCTGAGTGTCCATAAGTGACGAGGTCAAAGTTTTGAGTCGACCAAAGCAAGATCAAAAAACATTATTGGTGATTGAGGATGATGCTGGTTTGCAAAGTCAGCTGAAATGGTGCTTCGATGGCTATAAGGTACTGATCGCCGGCGATCGAGAAGAAGCAATAGCCCTATTGAGGCGTTATGAACCGCCGGTAGTATTGCTGGACTTAGGGTTGCCGCCAGACCCAGAAAATGCAACGGAAGGTCTTGCTGCGCTTGATGAAATATTGAGCCTGATTCCAGGCACGAAAGTCGTCATTGTGACAGGGAATGATGAGAGAGAAAATGCGATCAGAGCGGTAGCGAAAGGGGCGTATGATTATTATCAAAAACCAGTAGATGCCGAGGTGTTGGGCTTGATTGTTAGTCGCGCCTTTTATCTTTATGAGTTGGAAGAAGAGAACCAATTATTGACAAAAGAGTCAGGCATATCAGCTATTAAGGGTATTGTTGGTTCTAGTCCGCAGATGATGATGCTGTGTCGTACTATTGAGAAAGTGGCACCAACAAATGTGACAACCTTGTTGCTTGGGGAGAGTGGTACCGGTAAAGAGGTGATTGCAAAGGCGCTTCATGAGTTAAGCACGCGAAAATCAAAGGCATTTGTGGCGATTAATTGTGGTGCTATCCCTGAGAATTTATTAGAGAGCGAGCTTTTTGGTTATGAAAAAGGTGCTTTCACTGGTGCGATTAAACAAACGAAAGGTAAAGTGGAGTACGCTGATGGCGGTACTTTGTTTTTGGATGAAATGGGCGACTTGCCGGCGTCACTGCAGGTGAAATTACTGCGCTTTTTACAGGAGCGTGTTATAGAGCGGATTGGTGGGCGTAATGAAATCGCAGTGGATGTGCGGGTTATTTGTGCGACTAATCAAAATCTCGATGAGCTGGTGAAACAGGGGCTTTTTAGAGAGGACTTGTTTTATCGTGTTAATGAAATAACGATTAATATCCCTCCGTTAAGAGAGAGAGAGGGGGATCCGGTACTACTGGCTAATTTTATTTTGGCTCGCTTTGCAAAAGAGTTTAGTCGGAATATTTCTTCTATCTCAGATGCCGGATTAGCAGCGATAGAGGCATACTCATGGCCAGGCAATGTCAGAGAGATGGAGAATAAGCTTAAGCGGGCAGTTATTATGTCTGATGGAAATCAAATAACGGCAGCAGATCTGGAACTGGAGTGCCAGGAGTCTCTAGAGCCTTTGAATTTACGAGCAATCAGGGATGAAGCGGAGAGTAAGGCGATAACGAGAACTTTGGGTATATGCGGCGGTAATGTTTCGAAGGCGGCTGAAATTCTAGGTGTTAGCCGCCCAACCTTGTATGGGCTTATGAATAAACTTGGTTTTAAGTAGCTGGCCAATTATAGCGGAGCTCTACCGCTCATTCTTTAGGATTGTCTGTTCTGCCTCTGCTAGAGTGCAGCAGCGGAGGTCTGTCTTTTCTTTTAGAAAATTAAAAACTTGCTCGATATTGTCATAAAGAGCCTTTTCATCAGCTTCATTTTTAACGTAAGGGTTCATTCCTGGTAGCAGGCTTGAGCTATGAAAGAACATGTGGACTACCTGGTGCCCTTCAGTTAACGCTGCCTTGACTAAGGTTATCATGTTCTCTGCATCAGCGAGTTCGGGGCTGAGCGGGATTTTTCGCATTACGCCAAGTTTCCAAAGAATCCCGACAAGTTTAAGTTGTTTGAATGGTGTCTTTGAAAGCGTTAGGTGTAGTTGATTCCAGAAGGGGAAGTTAGGTTTGTTATAGCCGTTTGTTACGGGGATTTCATAAACTTCCCTCTGTTGGCCCTGGCTAGTGCAGTCATCGTAACTTGGCCAAAAAGGTCTGTCGGGTGCGCTATGGTATGAAAAGCCGCTATCTTCATAATAGGGGTGAATGCTCGAGTCTATACTGTACCCTTGCCGTGCTAAAAGTTTCAGCATACTGCCATTCGTGCCCCATCTGCCGGATCTAAAAGAACGAGGTTTTTTGCCAAATGCTTCTTCTAGCTTAAGGTTTAAGCTTTCCAGTTTTTTTTCGACTAATTCTATCGGGAGGTTGATCGCATGCGAATTATCGGGATTGCTTATATCTTCTTCCACGGGTGGGGTGACCCAGGGATGAAGATGGCCGCCAATTTCACAGTTCCCCCTGTCCTGAACTGTTTTTAAGCGCGCGGCGCTTCCAGTGTCGTTTGCAATAGCATAATCCACAAAATAAGTAGGCCTTATTCCCAGTCGGTCGCAGAATGCCTGAAACTTAGGGATGTTTGCGGTGTTTTTTACTGAAAAATTTGCCTGAGGGAAGGGGCCATTCCAGTCCCATTCTTCTTCAGTATCTATAGACAGGATAAAGATGACTTTTTTTTTATCTTGGATATTATTCATTGCGTCCAGGTGGGAAGGGGAATTAAGGGGTGTTAATAGATGAGCTTCTTAATTAGGTGTGCCAGGTAGTTTTTTGTTTGCCAAATTATAGCGATGACTGGTTATTATACATGTGATTTATTGTTAAATCAGCCTTGCAGTATGCCATTTAGCAAAATAGGCATGCGCTATGGAAGTATCGGCAGTCATATATTTTTGTACACAAATATGGGGAACTCTCGCATGATAAGGCTTTTGTAGGCTTCTTGTTTTATATTTCTTGCCGATACTGATGTCAGGAGACCTGGCATCATCTTGTGTTATTCGGGAGCAAGGGATCAGAATGATGATAATATAATATATTTTGTTTATACTACACTGGTTGTTGTGGTTAATTGTATGTTGTTGTTTTGTATAAGTGAGAAATTAGAGTATATGTGTGGTGGGCTCTAATTGAAGCTTGTTGGATGGTGATAATAACTCTCCCTGAGTGTATGTCGATACCATATTGTGAATGTGGGAATGTGCGTGACGATCTAGTTTTTCTAGCAAGTGCGGTATTTCTCTGCTTCTCTCTTTAAAATTATCAGAGTGTCTACTTTGTTTTGTCGCGCTAAAATCATGGGGTTTTGATATGAAACACGTAGAAAGCTTTCGCTGCATCCTTGTCGGGGGTGAGTCATTATTAATTCAATGTGCTGAAAGTTTATTGCAGGCTGGCCATCAGGTCGCCGTCGTTATCTCCGAGAACGAACGTATTCTTGAGTGGGCGAGAGAGAAAGATATTAAGGTGTTTAAAGAGCTCAAAGGGGTAGTGCCAAAGCTGCCTGCAGTTGATTATCTCTTTAGTATTGCCAATCTTCGCTTCCTTTCCAAAGAGCTAATTGAATTTCCTCGCTTAGGAGCTATTAATTTTCATGATGGACCGCTGCCGCGCTATGCTGGTCTAAATACACCTAATTGGGCGCTGATTAATCAAGAAAAAAGTCATGGCATTACCTGGCATATTATGACCGATGAGGTTGATGCCGGCGATATCTTACAGCAACGAATGATTGATATCGCGGATGATGAGACCGCTTTCACGCTTAATGCCAAATGCTATGACGCCGCTTTTCAATGTTTTGAGCAGTTAGTGTCTGATCTGGCTGCTGGTACAGAACAGAGGCAAGTGCAAGATTTTAGTAGCCGAACGCTTTATACGCGAGAACAGCGGCCTTCTGCTGCCTGCGTGATAGATTGGCATCGCCCGGCTGAAGAGATAGATGCATTAGTGAGGGCGCTGGATTTTGGTACCTATCAGAATATTTTGGGCAGCGCAAAAATCGTTGTTGATAACACTGCCTACATCGTAGCTAAAGTTGAAGTAGTTGCTGGAGAGGGAGAGAAAGCACCGGGGGCGATTGTTGCTGTCGATGATTCACGTATTGTTGTTGCAGCTCAAGCTGGTTTTATTGCCATTACGCAGCTGCAGACGCTGCAGGGGGCTAATGTTAGTGTCGATGAAATAGTCGAAAAGTATAAGTTGTCAGCTGGTTATTGCTTCGACAGTTTTTCGCAGAATGAGCGCGAGTGTTTTAGTGATTACAATAAATCTATCGTAGTAAGCGAGGGTGCCTGGGTTAAGCGCCTGTCTGATTTGCTGCTTGTAGAGTTGCCTATTGCAGGCCGGCCTGAGTCTGAGAAATCGAGCCCTGATTTTTCCTATAAGCGCTTCGAAACAGCGGGCTTTACTGCTATACAAGGCGGTGAAGAGGCAGCTCGAGGGGCGACTATTGCGACCATGTTTGCGCTTTATTTAGCGCGAATGAGTGGTAAAAGCGAGTTCGATTTGGCGTTTAGCTTCTCTGGGTTGAAGTTTGAACAGTCTCAATTTAGAGCGCTATTTTCTGATAACGTACCTTTGCGCTTTACCCTTGAAAAGGGGCAGATGTTAGCTTCATATCTCAAGCGAACAGTTCTTGAGGTTAACTCAGCATTGAATCAAAAGGGTTACAGCCGTGATGTTGCTGCCCGGTATCCTCAGTTACGCACACCATCACATTCCTGGCTCCAGCAATCACCTCGGGTCTTGCTTTGTTGTGTTGATGAAGTGAATAAGGAAGGCTTTACTGCTACTGAAGGGGTGTGTGGCGCAGATTTAGCATTAGTGGTTCCTGATGACGGCGAAGAATGTCTGTGGAGCTATAATACTTCGGTATATAGTCTTTCTGATGTAGAAGTGATTGAACATCAATTTAAAGTGTTACTGGAGAATGCGCTAGCGAATCCTGATTATGCTGTTGATTTGATCCCTTTGTTATCTGAACATGAATTGCAAAGGTTGTCTCAAGAGTGGGGTGCAGTTGATGTTGCGACACCTGATGCATTATGTGTTCATCAGGCAATTGAACGGCAAGTGATTGAGTCCCCAGATGCAACGGCTATTGCATATCGGGATGAGGCGCTCAGTTATAGCGCTGTAAATGAAAAAGCGAATCAAATTGCTCATTACCTTATTAGCAAAGGCATTAAGCCAGGTAGTCTGGTGGGGGTCATGCTTGATCGCTCGCTTGATTTAGTGCCTGCAATGATTGGCATCTGGAAGGCAGGCGGCGCGTATGTTCCGCTTGACCCTGCTTATCCTAAAGACCGATTGACATATATGGCTGGCGATGCGCAGTTGGCACTTGTGATTACCTCGAGTTCATATGAAAGCTATCTTCCGAATCAGGAGGCTTTGATACTCGATAGTGAGGTAGAGACTCTAGCTGGGCAAAAAATTGAGAACCCAAATGTGGCAGTGAGTTCTGCTGATCTTGCTTATATCATTTATACCTCGGGCTCTACGGGCAAACCAAAAGGCGTTATGGTGGAGCACCGCAATGTCATTAACTTCTTTGCCGGGATGGACCGAAGCGTTAATGCAGAAGAGGCCGGTGTTTGGTTGGCAGTGACCAGTATTTCATTTGATATTTCTGTGTTGGAGCTTTTTTGGCCGCTTGCTCGTGGTTTTAAAGTGGTTATCTATAATGATGCGGACCAATATAGTGAAGGCAAAGCATTAAGCAGTCGGCACCCTGATATTAATATGGATTTCAGTTTGTTTTACTGGAATATTGTCACCGATCAAAATAGAAATGAGAAAGAAAAGTACCGCCTGTTAATGGAGAGTGCCAGGTACGGTGATGTTAATGGCTTTAAAGCTGTTTGGACACCAGAGCGTCATTTCGGATCTTTTGGGGGTATATTTCCAAACCCATCAGTGATAAGTGCAGCAATTGCCGTGCAGACTGATCAGATTGAAATACGATCAGGCAGTTGTGTGTTACCTCTGCACAGTCCGATTAGGGCCGCTGAAGAATGGTCGGTTGTTGATAATTTATCAAATGGCCGTGTTGGTCTGGGAATAGCCGCTGGTTGGCAACCTAATGACTTTGTGATTAAGCCAGAGAATCATAGCAACGCTCGAGACGTGATGTTCGAGTCGATTGAAACGCTCAAACAGTTATGGCGCGGTGAAAAGGTATCCTTTCCTGCGCCTAATGGTGGAGAGGATGTCGTTGTCGAGACCTTACCTCGTCCGATCCAGACTGAATTACCCATCTGGATCACGGTCGCTGGCAATCCTGAAACCTATAAACAAGCTGGCAAGATTGGTGCTGGTATTTTAACGCATCTGTTAGGCCAAAGTGTTGAGCAGGTGGCTGACAACATCAAGCTTTATCGTCAGGCACGGAAAGAGGCGGGGCATGCTGGGCCAGGAATCGTTACGTTACTGTTGCATACGTTAGTTGGTGACAATGAGGAAGAAGTAAAAGAACTGGCGCGCCAGCCAATGAAGGATTATTTGCTTAGCGCTGTATTTTTAGTTAAAGCCGCAGCCTGGCATTTCCCTACGTTTAAAGAGCTTTCTGATGATACAGGCCAAACCTTAGACGAATATTTTGACACTATTTCAGATGCAGATCTGGATGGTCTGTTAGATTTCGCCTTTGAGCGTTATTACTCGCAGAGTGGTCTGTTTGGTACTGCTGAGCGTTGCATGGAAATGGTTGACCGGCTAAAAGAGATTGGCGTTAATGAAATCGGCTGTTTGATTGATTATGGTATGGCGACAGATAAAGTACTCGAACATCTACCTGCCGTTAATGAGGTTCGTAAGGCGGCGTTACTAACGCAAGAGGCACGAACCGATGATTATACGCTTGCTGGATTAATCAAACGTCATCATGTGACGCACTTTCAGTGCACCCCGTCTATGGCTAATATGCTTGTTAGTGATTCATATGCGCATTCAGCACTGAGTCGATTAAGTTGCATGATGGTCGGTGGCGAGGCGTTTCCGGCTGCGTTAGCTGAACAGTTAAGGTCTTTGGTTGGTGGCCGAGTGATCAATATGTATGGCCCTACTGAAACAACTATCTGGTCATCAACTTATGAATTAGATAAGTGGAATGGCAGTGTGCCGTTGGGTTCGCCTATTGCCAATACACGCATTCATATTCTTGACCAAAACCAGCAGTTGTTACCACCAGGTGTGGCTGGTGAAATTGTGATTGCGGGTTCTGGTGTGGTTCGCGGGTATTTGAACCGGCCTGATTTAACAAGTGAACGCTTTGTCGATGTTGAAATAGCTGGTGAGAAGAGCTGCCGTGTCTATAAAACGGGCGATCTGGGGCGAATAAAACCCGATGGAACGTTAGAGTTTCTCGGGCGTATCGATCATCAGGTGAAAATTCTTGGTTATCGTATTGAACTGGGCGAAATTGAAAGCGTTACGCAGCAACACTCGGGTGTCGAGAGTGCGATTGTGTTACCGGTGCAGGATAGCTCGGGTGTGCAAAGTTTAGTGGGGTATGTGATCGCTACTGATAAGCGCTCTCCGGTTTGCCCTAATGAACTGAAAGCCTTTGTACAAAAATCATTGCCCTCACATATGGTTCCAGCTGTTTTTGTCTGTATGGATGCCTTTCCCTTAACACCGAATGGCAAAGTTGATCGTACAGCATTTCCTTCTCCTGATGAGTTCTCCAAACAGTCGATAGCGGATTATGTTGCGCCTGCTGATGATTTGGAAAAGATAGTGGCAGAAATCTGGAAGAGCGTGCTTGAGCGTGACCAGATAGGGGTGAATGATAACTTTTTTGATTTAGGTGGCCATTCCTTATTAGTGATTCGTGTTTTAACTCGGCTCAGGGCTGAGGTTGACCCCAATGTTCAGGTCGTTGATTTATTTCAATACACGACCATTAAAACCTTGGTTGAATATTTGAATGGCAATAAGCACAAGGGCGCTAAAGATGTTGGACAAGACAGGGCGCAGGCAAGAAAAGCATCGGCAGGGCGTCGGCGCCGGAATGTTAGAACACGTTCTTAAATAATCAGTTTAGAGTTAGAGAAATAATGAATAGCGATAGTACGTTTGACGATGAGCAGGAATCGCAAGACATTGCCATTGTTGGTATGGCGGCACACCTTCCTGGCGCTCACAATGTTGAGCAGTTCTGGAATAACCTGAAAGATGGTATTGAATCGATTGAAGTGTTCAGCGATGAGTCCTTACTTGAAAATGGCGTTCCAGCAAGTGCGCTGAAGGATGCTAGTTATATTAAAAGTGGTGCGCCATTATCGGATATGGAGATGTTTGACGCCTCATTTTTTGGGTTTAGTCCAAAAGAGGCGATGATCTTAGATCCTCAGCATCGTCATTTTCTTGAGTGTTCGTGGGAGGCGCTTGAGAATGCGGGCTATGACCCCGAACGCTTTGGTGGCGCGATTGGTGTTTTTGGTGGCTCTGGGCACAATGCATATCTACCCTATAACTTGCTTTCGAATCCTGAGCTTGTAAAGTCTGTCGGCTTTTTTCTGCTGCGCCACACCGGTAATGATAAAGATTTTTTAACTACTCGGGTGTCATATATTCTTGATTTAAAGGGGCCGAGCATCGCGTTACAGACAGCTTGCTCAACCTCTTTGGTTGCTACTCACGTGGCTTGTCAGAGTATTCTTAATGGTGAATGTGATATGGCATTAGCAGGTGGGGCCACGATTGAATTACCCCATCGGCATGGTTATACCTATAAAGAAGGCGAGATCCTCTCTCCGGATGGGCATTGTCGAGCTTTTGATGAAAACTCCAGGGGAACGATTTTTGGGAGTGGTGCAGGGGTCATTGTTCTAAAGCGACTTTCTGATGCGATTAAAGACCGAGACACGGTGCATGCTGTCATCAAGGGTTCTGCGATTAATAATGATGGTTCGATGAAGATGGGCTACCTTGCACCGAGTGTTGACGGCCAGTCAGCCGCGATTGATGAGGCGATTGCGATATCTGATATAGATCCAACAAGCATTGGTTATATCGAGATGCACGGGACTGGTACGCCAGTTGGCGACCCGATCGAAGTGTCTGCATTGACCCAGGCGTATCGTGGTTATACGGAAGATAAGCAGTTTTGTGCGATTGGTTCGGTAAAAGCAAATATTGGCCATTTGGATACTGCCGCGGGTGTTGCTGGATTAATTAAAGTGGTTGAGTCACTTAAGCACCAGCAGATCCCTGCGAGTTTAAATTATGAAAAGCCGAATCCGGCGATTGATTTTGCTAGTAGTCCCTTTTATGTGAACGATCGATTGCGTGATTGGCGTACTAACGGAGATGAGCCGCGGCGTGCGGCAGTTAACTCATTAGGGGTTGGCGGAACGAATGCTCATGTGATATTGGAAGAGGCACCGGTCAGAGAGGCTTCCAGTGCATCGCGACCACATCAGCTTTTAATGCTGACTGCAAGAACTCAAAATGCGCTTGAACAGGCGACTGATAACCTTGTCGAGCATTTGAAAAAACATCCAGAAATGAACCTCGCTGATATTGCCCATACCCTTCGTGTTGGCCGTAAGCTCTTTAGTCAGCAGCGTATTGTTGTCTGCAGTGATCATGATGACGCAATAGAGGCGCTTGAAAAGCGTGATCCTAAACGTGTTTTCTCCTTCTCTAAAAATGGCGATACCCCTTCTATTGCATTTATGTTTACTGGACAGGGTGCTCAGTATGCTGGCATGGGACGTGATCTTTATGAGGGTGAAGCGGTTTATCGTGATGCGGTTGATCGTTGCGCTGAAATACTAAAGTCACATCTTGCGCTGGATTTGCGTGACCTGCTTTATCCTGTGGAGAGTGAACTGGATGCGGCAAACGAACGTTTGCAAATGACATCTATCACCCAGCCTGCACTGTTTGTTACCGAGTACGCGCTGGCTTCGCTTTGGAATTCATGGGGGATTGAAGCGAAGGCAATGATTGGTCACAGCATTGGTGAGTATGTCGCGGCTTATTTTGCTGGCGTCTTTTCGTTAGACGATGCGCTATCTTTAGTTGCTGCACGTGGTCGCTTGATGGAAAGTATGCCCGTGGGTGACATGATGGCGGTTTCACTGCCTGAGGCGGAGATTGCCCCGCTACTTGGCAGCCAGTTGTCGCTAGCAGGGATCAATAGTGCAGGTTTAAGTGTGGTTTCCGGAGAAACAGATGCCGTCGAGACGCTGCGCAAAAGCCTGGAAGAAAAAGAAATTTCATGTCGTAAATTACACACGTCACATGCATTTCACTCTGTCATGATGGAGCCTGTTTTAGCTCCCTTCACTGAGTTACTTAGCAAGACACCTCTGAGTGCCCCTGATAAACCATTTATTTCAAATAGCACGGGTACGTGGATTACCGCTGAGCAGGCGACCTCGCCTGAGTATTGGGCGGCTCACTTGCGTGGCACCGTTCGTTTTGCTGATGGGCTTGATTGCTTATTGGAGGAGCCTGATCGCCTATTATTAGAGGTTGGTCCGGGTAATACCTTAATTAGTTTTGCTCGTCAAAATCCTAATAAATCGACGACACATATTGTTTTGAATTCAATGAGGCACCCTAAAGAGTCACTCTCTGATGCGGTATTTATGCTGAATACCCTGGGTCGTCTGTGGATGGCGGGTGTTAGCATTGACAGTGAAGCCTTTGAGGGAGATGAGTTGCGTTATCGTGTGCCGCTGCCTACCTATCCTTTTGAGAAGCAGCGGCTGTGGGTTGAGCCGGGTGTTGGCAGCCTGAGTGCTGTTACCTCGCTTGCTTCCGCAACGGATAAGCAGTCAATAGATGACTGGTTTTATCAGCCGACCTGGACTCAAACCCCCTCGTTCTTATCCGCTACTGATGTTAATGGGGCGCCCAGGGTTGTCATCTTTTTGGGGGACGATGAGTCTGGCGAACTGTTTGCTGAAAACCTGCGTTCTCGCGGAATGGATGTGATCACGGTGGTCAGGGGTAGTCATTTTGAAGCGCTTTCTCAGAATGCTTTCCAGCTAAACCCTGATAGCCCTCAGGAGTTCGAACGTGTTTTTGATGCGGTGACGAAGCAGGGGGCAATCACTCATGTGGTGAATTTCTGGAATCTCTCCTCTGATGTTGATATAGCAGATGCAGAACAACAGTTAGATAACAGTTTCTATCAACTTGTCTATTTAGTTCAGGCGCTGGGCAAGCTTGATGCTGAAGAGTCTATTGACTTAATGGTGCTTTCAGAAGGCATGCAGCAGGTAGCAGGTGAGGCTTTGTTTGCACCTGTTAGAGCGCCTATTCAGGGCGTTTGTAAAGTAGCCAATAATGAATTCCCTTTGCTTAATTGCAGTAGCGTGGATATCCAGTGGCATGATTTGGCCAGGGGTCGTCGTGCCGCTTTATTAGAATGCCTGACGCTGGAATTGTTGAACACCAACGACGATGAGGTGATTGCATATCGGGGTGAGAGTCGTTTTGTACAGGACTTTGAAAAGATCGCCCTCCCCGAGGCGTCTGATGCGAAAATCCGCGATGGTGGTGTTTACCTGATTACCGGTGGTCTGGGTGGGCTGGGATTGAGCCTGGCTGAACACCTGGTTGATGCTGCTAATGCGAAGGTGGCTTTGGTGTCTCGTCGCAGCTTACCGCCTGAAAGTGAGTGGGATCAATGGCTGGACCGACACGCGCTTAATGATGTTACCAGTGAGCAAATCACCGCAATAAAACAGATGAAGCTAGCGGGGCATGCGCCATTATTGATTACCGCTGATGTGACAGATTACGCCCAAATGAGTGATGCGGTTACTCAAGTCACGCAAACATTGGGTGACATCAATGGGGTGTTCCATACTGCCGGTGTGTTGGATGATGGTCTGATCCCCTTTAAAACAAAAGAGTCGATGGCCGTGGTGATGGCTGCGAAAGTGCAGGGTACTTTAGTGCTTGATCGCCTTTTTGCAGATGCAGGACTCGATTTTTGTGTGCTCTATTCGTCGGTCAGTTCCGCTGCGGGTATCGCTGGTCAGGTCGATTATACGGCAGCCAACGCCTTTCTAAATGCCTTCTCCCGATATCGACGGGATCTGGGTGGAACGCCTATGATTGCCGTTAACTGGGGTGTCTGGCAGAAGGTCGGTATGGCCGCGAAGTTGGCTGAAGGTATGGGCGTGCTGGGCGAAGTTGTTCAACCATTCGAACACCCTTTTTATGCTGGCTATCGTTCCTGGGGGGATCAGGAAGAAGAGTTTAGTATTGAGCTAAGTGTTAACGATAGTTGGTTACTTGACCAGCATCGCACTAAGGCTGGAATACCTCTGATTCCTGGCACGGGTTATCTTGAATTTGCTCGGGCTGCGTATGATGCGCGGAATAGCGGTATCCCAGTTGAAATAAGGAACGTTCTGTTTATGTCGCCCTTTTCTGTTAAAGGGGATGAGCATAAAATGCTCTGCGTTAAGTTAGAGTACGATGGTTGTCAGGCTGATTTCAGCGTGTTGAGCCGAGGCGGTGAGGGAGAATCTGCCTGGTGTGATGAGCATGTTCAAGGTTCGATTTCATATCTAGCTGAAGAGGCACCGTCAGGTGAGTCTGATGTTGCCGCAATCATTGCGCGATGTGATAAACGGCATGAGGTTTTAGCTGGAACGGCTGAGCATGCTCATCTCTCATTTGGTGAGCGTTGGAAGCATGTTGATCGAATTGATTTTGGTGATACTGAGGCCGTCATTACGATGACATTACCAGAGCCGTTTGCTGATGATTTTAATGTGTTCGCTTTACACCCCGCAATGTTGGATTTGGCAACGGGTGCGGCCCAGTCCCTTATTCCGGGCTTTGTGGCAGAAAAAGATTTTCTGGTACCTATTTCTTATTCAAAGGTGAAAATCTACGGGCCGTTAAAGCCACAAATGTATAGCCATGTTAAATACTCTGCTGATGCTGACAATGCCGATATTGCTTACTTCGACGTGACGATTATGGATCGTAGTGGAAAAGTGCTGGTGAGCATCGAGCGTTTTGTGATGAAACAGGTGGCGCACACCGCATTAGTGGGGATCGATGAGCGTAAAACCATGCCTAATCGCGGTGCTGCTCACAAACAGTCGGGTGATGGCGATTCAGCATTTGCGGAAAGTTTGACAGTGGGCTTGTTGCCAGAAGAGGGTCTTTCTGCATTGACTCGGATTCTGGGTAGGCATTATTTGCCTCAGGTTATTGTTTCGCCTGTCGACTTTAAGGCTTATTTAATCAGCAGCAAGCTTGAGACTGGGGCGGGCGCTGGTGATGATGAATCAGATGATGGTTTGTCTGACGGAATCGATCGCCCTAACATTCCAACCGCTTACGTTGAGCCTTCAGGTGAGAATGAGCTGGTGATTGCAAAGGTCTGGCAGAATGCATTAGGAATAAACAAGATAGGTGTCCATGATAATTTCTTTGAATTAGGTGGGCACTCTTTATTGCTGACTCAAATAGTGGCGCGCGTTAGAAAGCAGCTTAAGAAAGAATTGCCGCTGTCGGATGTGTTTGAGTTACCAACCATCGCTGAGTGGAGCGAGATTATCGGTGAGATCGGAGATGGAACAGATGTTGTTGCAGTGCCAGAAGTTGTACCAGTAGATCGAGAGAAATATCGAATGACAAGAGCTGACTTGAAAAAAGCGGTGGGGTATTGAGATGAGCACTGTTACTAATAATGAAGATGAGGCAGGTGTTAAGCTAAATATGGATGAAGAGGTTTTTGTATATCCGACATCCTACTCACAACAAGGCATCTGGTTTATCAATCAAATGGACCCTGACAGTTCGGCTTATTGCATTCCGTTTGGTTTTCAGATCCGTGGGGCGTTAGATCTAAATGCCCTGAAAAAATCGGTAAACGAAATAGTGCGGCGACATGAAGCATTTCGCACAACATTTAGCTTTATCGGTGAAGCGCCCGTCCAGATAGTCGCTCAGAAATTGCACCTTGATGTGCCTCTTATCGACTTGTCGCAATTTGTTGGCGAGGAAAAGGATAAAGAACTTTCGCGTTTACTGGACGAAGAATCTAATTATGTGTTTGATTTGGCCAATGGCCCACTGATTCGTACCTCCATTATTCGTCTATCTAATGATGACCATATTTTCAGGCTTAATATACATCATATTATTCTTGACCATTTATCGGTAGGCCAGTTTGCCAGTGAGCTGACAACGCTGTATGCCGCGTATAGTGAAAATAAAACCTCTTCGCTGGTAGAGCCTGCACTTCACTATGGTGACTATGCGGTTTGGCAGCAAGAGTGGCAAAGCCCCAGGGCGCTGGAATCAAAACTCTCGTTCTGGCAAGAGCAAAAGGATAAGCTGGATAATGTGCTTCGTTTACCAACTGATGGTTCTCGACCTGCAACACAGACCTTTGGTGGTGTGGAAAAGCACTTTAGTTTTCCTCTTACTTTGATTGATGCGCTTCGTGAGCTAAGTCGTGGTGAAGCTGTCTCGATGTTCATCACAATGTTGGCGGCGTATAAAGTGTTGTTGCATCGTTATACTGGTCAATCCATTATCTCCGTTGGTTGTCCTTATGCAAATCGTGGCCAGCAGATTGAGTTAGAGCAGGTGATGGGGTGTTTTATCAATACCTTGCCGCTTGCAACTAAATTTGAAGATGGCCTTACGTTTAAAGAATTGCTCAAGCTGGTTCGGAAATCTGTATTTTCGGTCAATGCTAACCAGGAAGTTCCGTTCGAACTTATCGTCGAAGAGCTGCATCCAACGCGTGATATGAGTTACAACCCGATGTTTCAGGTTGGCTTTATGTTACAGGATTCACCGATGGTGCTTGACCTGAAAGGGCTCGATGTGACGTCGTTAAGGCTACACAATAATAGCGCCAAGTTCGATATGATGATCTGGCTATGGGATTCAGAAGATGGTGCGCTGGATGGTATTCTTGAATACAACACTGACCTATGGGGTCAGCAGACGATTGATCTTTTTGTCGGTCATTACCAGGCGCTATTAGAATCAATTGTGCTCAACCCCGATGTGCCAATCGAGAAGCTATCGATCATGGGAGAGCAAGAGCAAAATCGCCTCTTATATGAATGGAATGCGACGACCGCTGAGTATCCGAGTGACGTTGGGTTCCATCAGTTGATTGAAGCGCAATCTTTGAGTACACCAGATG
>Ga0316209_1000758_pt1 | contig 46322 bp, 45 predicted proteins | sample 6monopyrite_MG_FD_204945 | JGI IMG/M metagenome (GOLD analysis project Ga0316209, IMG submission 204945) | Microbial mat bacterial communities from mineral coupon in-situ incubated in ocean water Damariscotta River, Maine, United States -... | ecosystem: Environmental > Aquatic > Marine >...
TTTGGAATTTGTGGTATTGTTGTATTACTCTCAGCATACAAACTACTACTTCCTATTACTAACGCCGTTGTAGCACTTAGTGCTATTTTCTTACTTATACTCATTACTCTTTCCTTACTCTTACTTTTATTTTTCACACGCAAGAAGTATAATTAATATTAATAGCTTATGTCAATAGATTATATTTATTTTTTTATGTTTGTTTGTGGTATTTAATAGAAGTGAAATATGTGTTGTTGTTTAATCTAGAATATCTGCATGATTTTTATTTAGGCTATAATTAGAAAAATTTACTTTATTATAAGATTTATAATGGCAGAAACCTTTCTTTCAAAATTAGCAAACTTTGCAATGGACTCAATGAAGAGTGGAGCAAAGAGTGCGATAATACAGACAAAAGATACAACAAATGCAGCACTTTTCAAAGCTGCAATAAATCCATTTATAAAACAGTATGGTCAAATAATATCAATTAAGATTGATTCAACAAATAAAGCAATGAGCCTAGAGGTAATGCTAAAGGGTGAACTCCAACCACTAAAGATTGAACTTTATGAATATAAGTTTATTGAAGATGTAAGTGGTTTTTATTTAGAGGTTAAGAGAATTGGTGCTAATCGTTATTGGGTTAATAGTTTAGTTGAGATCTATTTAACTAAGAAGAGGTTCTCTCTTCCTAGGGAGTTTAGTAAGCCTATTAAGGCGCTTATGTAAGAAGCACTTTAATAAACTAGAAAGTTTGTATATCTGCTTCTGTAAACTTATAAAAAGTATAGTCAGCATTTGGTAGTTTTGTTGGAAATGCATATTTTGGATCATTAATAAGAGCATACATTTCTGGATCCATCTGTTTTAATAACTCTTTTGTATAAGGTTTCCACTCAGTAGAAGTTTTAGTTTTACCAGCAGCTGAATCATGCATACCGATGTTTGATGTCATTGCCCAGTACATATATTCTGTCTGCATTGTTGCGTAATCTGCTGTTTGGTCAGCATAAAACCACCAAGCAGTTGATGGATATACCCAGCCACCTTCTGGCATAGTTACAACTCTTCCACCTCTTGCTTTATCCATTAGCAGTGCCATTTTAGATGTAGCACCATTTTTTTCTTCAAAAATATCAGGATAGACTTTTGAGTAACCAAATTGAGTGATTAAGTGAAATATCTCTTCAATTGAGGCATCATGATTTACTCCATCAGCATAATTATCACGAGTCTCATAGGCCCCTAGTGTAGTACCAGCTTTTGTAACTTCCATTAAATTGCCATTGTCTATTTCAACTTTGTTACCCTCTTGTAGATTATACATAGTCTCAAATGCACTCTGTTCAACTAATTTATTTAGTACAGCTTGATTATCAGGTATGCCATCTTCATTACTGTCAATTAGTTCAGCCATAACATTTACAGCATGTAATAATTTAGCATTTGGTACTTCAGAAGTTGCTAAAAAGTTAATTCCAAAAACAGTTAAGCCCTTAGAGAGGTTCGCTGATTTTGCAACAGCTGTAGTTATTTTATTAGAACTATTCTCTCCAATTTTTCCAGCTACTTTAGTTACCTTTATAGTAGTTGGTGTTGAACTACTGCTTCCATTAGGTTCGCCAACTGCTATACCTTGAGGAGAAGAGCTATTAGTACCTAAAGTAATACTTCGTCCATCACTTGAAATAGAGATAGAATTAAATATTTTTTCAACGCTTCCACCGCTAATTGGTGTCCAAGTAAAGTTACTTAAACTATGTTCCCAAAGAGTTGTAGTATCTGCATTTTCACCAGTTCTAGTATCTGCAATAAAAACTCTACCACTTTTTGTCATCCAAAAAAACCATTTAATTGGATGAGTTCCCTCTAGTTCGTTAATAATATCTTGCTTTTGTGTGGCAGTTAGTCTAACTTGTTTGTTGTAACTATTTTGTTCAAAATCATCAAGTTGGTCTGCAAAACCAATTGATGATAGTAATAAACTTGAAATTACTGTTGACTTTAAAATCTTTTTTATCATGTTTATCCTTACTTTAATCGTTTACTCTCTATGAAAATGGGCTACTACTTGATGTATCAGGAGTTGATGAACCATCACTAGCTGGTTTAGTTTGTGAGAGTGGACTTGTTGAAATTGCTTGTGTTTTTAGGCCATCTTCAAACTCTTTTTTAACACCACTACAAGCAGCTGGGAATTCTGGGTCTTGTGGGAACGCATATCTGCTTCCATCTGCAATTTTTGGTACTTCTATTAATTCTCCTTCACTGTCTTTACATTTTGGTGTAATATTTTGAACTTGAGAAAAAGAGTCATCTTTCTCAGCTGAAGATATGTTGTTCCAGTCAATTACTTTATCTTTTAAATCTACATCTTCTTTTGCAAAATCTTTATTAAAGAAGTCTGTTGAATTACCCCAACTTCCTGTTCTTATATTATAAAGTTCTGAAACGCTCCATGTGCTTGCATTCTTTGTAGATTCATTTTTAATTTTTAGAGTAATTTTACCACCGCTCTCATCAGTAATATCAACAAGTTTATAACTTACTTTAACTGTTTCACCAGTTGAACCAAGATAGTTTAAAGTTAATGCACCAGTATCACTAATGATTGCTTGTCCACCAAGTGAAGTTGTACCAGAGATAATTTCAATATCCATTACTTTAAAGTCTGTTTTATTTGGTCTAAATCTAATTTTTGTACCATCAGCATCTAAATAACTTTTGTCAATTAACATATGTGGATCAAATCTAAATGCTGCGTTCCAATCATCTTTACTAAAGTTTTCTGGTTTTCTAGTAGTCCAGTCAATTGTTCCAAATCCTTTATTAAAGTTATCTTCAATTTTTCCACCATCTGCCCAAGTATCCTCATAGCTTGCTGTCTCAACTGGCATTGGCGCTTGTAAATTTGCAGCATCTAGCGCTTTTGTAGCATCTAAAGGTTTTAAAATAGCTGCTTTTTCATAATTTGAGATACTAGCTGGAAGGTTTGTTTTAAATTCAACAACAAATGGAGATGAAGATTTTACCCAGTAACCAATACCTGGAAGAAGCATACTAAATCCACCTGTTTCTGTTTCAGTTGTAAATGTAGCCCAATCATTCTTTTTGTTATCGTAGTAATATAGAATTTCTATAGTACTTTTGTCTCCTAAAATATCTTGTACTTTATAAGCTTTATATCCAGGAAGACCAAACATTGTCCAGCCTTTTTTAAATTTAAGCTTGTAAGATATACTCTCAGCAGCATTTGTTGTGCTATCTACTGCAATTTCTGCGCCTACAACATCTTCAAACGGGTTTGGAATACTATCTTCAGCGGCATACGATGAAGTTGAAAATAACAGCGTAGCTGCTACAGCGGATGATAAAAGTTTTAAACTCATAAAAAGTCCTTTTGAAAGTTATTTAGCGTTAATTTTAGTATTTTAAATATAAAAGTAAGCTAAGATTAGATGAATGAAACAAATTAGTATCTTTATTGTAACAATTGCTATTTTTTTACTGTTTTTACCACACTTCTTAAGTTCATATGCAGAAGTTTTTAGTAAAGAGATACTACTTAGAGAGGCTGATGCTATTGTGATACTCTCAGGTAATCCAAAAACGCGTGCCAATAGAGCTATTGAACTTTTTGCAAGTGGAGTTTCAGATAAAATATATATTACACAAACCCCTAAAAATGTACACATAACTCAAAAAAATATGGTTAAAAAGATTATGCAAGCTAAAAATATTAATTTTTTGGTAATTCCTAGTTTAAAAAAAGGAGCTACAAGTACATATGATGAGGCAAAAGATGTAGCCCTTTATGCTAAAAAACTTGATTGGAAAAAAATTGTTATAGTAACAGATGAATTTCACTCAGCACGTGCTTATTACGCTTTTAAAAAGGTATTTAATATTTTAGAGAGTAAAACACAAATTGGTATATCTACTGCTCAAAATAGTATTTTCAATGTAGATAATTGGTGGGAAAGTGACGCTGGAATATCTGCTTACACATTAGAAGCTCTTAAATTTATGGTTTACTTTTTTAAGAGCTCTAATTTAGAGTTTATTGAGCAAGAGTAGTTATTTTAAGATTCTAGGTAGTGTAATTCCTGTCTGTTTTTGGTATTTACCTTTTTTATCTCTATAACTTGTCTCACATGGTTCATCACCTTCAAAAAATAGAACCTGAGCAATTCCCTCATTTGCATATATTTTAGCTGGAAGTGGAGTTGTATTTGAAATTTCAATTGTAATATGGCCTTCAAATTCTGGTTCAAAGGGTGTAACATTTACGATTATTCCACATCTTGCATATGTGCTTTTACCTAGACAAATTGCTAGAACATTACGTGGTATTCTAAAGTACTCAACTGTTCGTGCTAATGCAAAAGAGTTTGGTGGAACAATACATGTGTCACCTTTAAAGTCTATAACGTTTGCATCATCAAAATTTTTTGGATCAACAAGGGTCGCATTAATGTTTGTGAAAATTTTAAACTCGTCACTTACTCTTATGTCATAACCATACGAACTTAGTCCATAACTTACAACACCTTTACCTACTTGTCCCTCAGTAAATGGCTCTATCATAGGTTTCTTTGTGTTAACACATTGTGAGCGAATCCAAGTGTCTGATTTCATTCCCATTAATTATACTCCTTAAGCTAAGTGACGATATTATACCACCACAAAATAAAAATTCATAAAAGAGAGCAGACTTAAATGAAACTTGACGAAATCAAAGATCTAATCGGTCTATTTGACGAGAGTAATTTATCAAAAATAGAAATTCAGCGAGAAAAATTTTCAATAAAATTAGAAAAAGAGATAGTGGCAATAGCATCAGCTCCTGCATCACAGGCTGTAGTTGCACCTACAGTGGTACAAACAGTTGACACTAAAACTGCAATAGTTCAAGAGAGCGACGAGGTGGAGGGTGACAAATTACGTTCACCAATGGTTGGAACATATTACGCTTCACCATCACCTGATTCCCCTCCATTTGTAAAAGTAGGGGACACCGTTAAAAAAGGACAGGTTTTAGCAGTTTTAGAAGCTATGAAAATTATGAATGAGCTAGAAGCAGAGTATGACTGTCAAATTCTTCAAGCTCTTGTAAATGATGGGCAGCCTATAGAGTATGATATGCCACTTTTCATTGTTAAAAGAATCTAACAATGGCAGAAATAAAACGAATTTTAGTTGCAAACCGCGGAGAGATTGCTTTACGTGCTATTAGAACTATTCAAGAGATGGGTAAAGAGGCAATTGCAATTTACTCAACTGCTGATAGGGATGCTTCATATATTCATTTAGCTGATGCTGCAATTTGTATTGGCGGAAATTTAAGTTCTCAAAGTTATTTAAATATTCCAGCTGTAATTGGAGCTGCTGAGATTAGCAATTGTGACGCCATTTTCCCAGGTTATGGATTTTTAAGTGAGAATCAACATTTTGTTGAAATTTGTAAGCATCATAAAATTGTATTTTTAGGACCAACCTCTGAAGTAATGCAACTCATGAGCGATAAAAGCAACGCAAAAGATGTGATGATAAGAGCTGGAGTTCCAGTAGTCCCAGGCTCAAAAGGTGCGCTCAAAGGCATCGAAGATGCAAAAGAGAGAGCAAGAGAGACAGGTTATCCAATAATTGTAAAAGCTAGTGCAGGTGGTGGCGGACGTGGAATGCGCGTTGTTGAAGATGAGTCATATTTGGAAAATTCTTACCTTACAGCAGAGAGTGAAGCAATTAGCTCGTTTGGTGATGGTACGCTTTATATGGAAAAGTTTATTAAAGACCCACGTCATATTGAAGTCCAAATATTAGCAGATAAACATGGTAATGTTATTCATATAGGTGAACGTGATTGTTCAATGCAAAGACGCCATCAAAAACTGATTGAAGAGAGTCCAGCAATTATTTTGACTAAAGAGGTGCGTGAAAAAATGCATCAAGTAGCTATAAATGCTGCTAAGTTTATTAAGTATGAGGGCGCTGGAACATTTGAATTTTTAGTTGATGATCAACTTAACTTTTATTTCATGGAGATGAATACTCGGTTACAAGTTGAGCATACTATTAGCGAAATGGTAAGCGGGTTAGATTTAATTGAATTGATGATAGATATTGCAGAGGGTAAAGAGTTGCCCACTCAAGATAGCTTTGAGATAAAAGGTCACGCAATAGAGTGCCGTATTACAGCAGAAGACCCTATTAAATTTATTCCATCTCCTGGTAAAATTATTAAATGGATCTTACCAGGTGGTAAAGATGTTCGCGTAGATACACACGCATATGCTGGTTATACTGTGCCGCAATATTATGATTCTATGATTGGTAAACTGATTGTGTACGCATCAACTAGAGAGCGTGCAATAGCAAAAATGCACCGTGCTTTAGATGAATTTACTGTTACTGGAATTAAAACAACTATTGCATTTCATAAGAAAATGATGCGCAATAATGATTTTATTACAAATAATTTTGATACTAAGTATTTAGAGAGAACTATGTAAGTAACGTCAAAGGAGTTGTTTCCTTTGGTAATGGGTAGAGTAGATAACCTGTCTAGTGCTATTTAACACAAGTTAAATTACTTAAAAGCACTCTTGCAAGTTACTATGTTTTAAATAGTATCTTTATAAAGTCTAAATGACATATTGTTTTTATTGATTGCACTTATATTCTAAAATTATAGCTATCTAATCAAAAAGTTTTGTAAAACATAGATTTTTGCTTGTCACTTCATAAAGTCTCTAAAGGTGACATTCTTCTCACTCTCTTCACGTAATTTTGTAGTACCCTTTTGGATAAAAGCTTTTTGTAATTTGCGATACTTTAGTCATGTAAATTTGTTGGTGCCACTTTAAGCACTTGCATTGCTATTTATCTATTACTTATAGAGTCAATAAAATAATGTATAAAAGGAGTATATATTGAAATATTTAGATGCAATATTATTATCAGATAAACAATCTGAAATAATCTCTTATAAAAACTTATGTACAGTAGAATTATTTTTAAATGAACCATTTGAAAAACATACCACTATTTTAAAAGACAATATAATGATTATTCTTTTAAATGGAAAAAGAATTATGAAAACAAATGAAAAATCTTTTAACGGAAATGCAGGAGATATTTTCTTTGTAAAAAGTGCTACTTGTGTTTCTAGTGAAGTTTTTGATGATGTAAAAAAATATGGTGCTTTAGTTTTTAAATGGAGTGATAAATTTATACATGATTTTATCAAAGAAAATAAGGTTGAACTTTCAAAGATAAAACAAAAAAGTGGGGATATTTTTCAAATTATTCCTAATGAGATGTTACAATATTCATCAGATACCTTTATACCACTTTTTATGTGTACTGAAAAAATTAATGGCAGTATCATAAAGCATAAACTTCAAGAGATGCTTTTACTTATACTTAACAGTGATAGTGACGGAAGTTTTAAAAGTTTTTTAAAACTACTTTCAAATGATAAACAAATGAAACTAAAATCTAAAATAGAAGAACATTTTAATCATTTTGAAAATGTTGAAGATGTTTCAAAGAAGATAGGAATTCCTTTAAATGATTTTAGAAAAGAGTTCTCTAAAATATATGGTACAGTGCCTCAAAAATGGTTAATTAAAAAAAGACTGCAAAAAGCTAAAATACTTTTAATCTATAATAATAAAAATATATCAGAAGTTTGTACAGAAGTAGGCTACTCAAATCTATCTTGGTTTATCCAACAGTTTAAAAAAGAGTTTGGCTTAACCCCTAAACAGTTTCAAAAACAACAAAAATTGTAAAATATCTATTACTTTTCCTCTGTAACTTTATTTATAATACAAGAAAATAAAGGATACACAATGCAACATATATTTTCAAAAAGTGACAAAGAGTATTTAAAAGGCTTTAAAAATGCTACACTAGATTTAAGTACATTCCATCATGAGCAACATCTTTTAATAACATATACACTACTTATAGAAAATAGTATGGAAGATAGTTATAAAAGTATAAAAAAAGGTATTTTAGGTATTTTAAGTTCTGTTGGAGCAGATATGTCAAAATACCATGAGACTATGACTTATGGTTGGGTCTTAATCGTAAAATATTTTATGAACAATACAAAAGAGTGTAAAAATTTTGGAGAGTTCATATCTTTAAATAAAATATTACTTGATACAAATATTTTATATAAATATTATTCTAAAGAGCTAATAAATAGTGAAAAGGCAAGGCTGGAAATTTTAACACCAGATATAAAAAAGATTGAAATATAAAGATTTTTTGATTGTTTTTACTGTTCTATTAAACAAATTTCTCCACTGTAATGCAAAAGAACTTGTCCATCAAGATAGATAAAATATAATTTCTACTAAATAATGGCTTAACACAATAATCCTAGCACTATAGACGATTAAACTACTTGTAAATATCAGATATATTTTTTAAGTAATTTTCCTAAGTATTGGTACTTAACTATCTAGGCTCGCGTAAAATTTTAATATCTGCAGTTACACGTAGTTTTTGAAAATAGTTTTTGAGTGTGCGCTCACGTTTCTCTTCCATGATTGAGTTTATAATACTGTTTTTTACTTTTTCAATTGGAGCTAATTGAAGATTGTTTTTTGCTTGAACATAATAAAGAGCATAACCAGCATCTTTATCTGGGACAATTGAACTAAATGTTTGCTCTTTAGTGTTATGTAATAGTTTTACAAAATCAGGACTTAATCCTTGTGTATTTAGTGTCATATTTTGACGCGAGACACCTTGTGGATTCATTAGAGGATTACTTGCGACACTTTGTAGAATTTTTGGATCACTGGCTTTATATTGAACAACATCATAAGATGATGCTACGCTAAATTCATCTTTATTAATTCTATAATAGTCAGATATTTCATTTTCATCTGGCATTTTCATTTTTGAATATGTAATAGAGCTATATAGTTTTTTCTGAAGAAGTTGACGATTTAGTTGCTTTTTTAACTGTTCTGAACTAATTCCGCGTGAAGTTCTGATTGCATCTTTAAATTCCATTACACTCATACGGTTACGACGTGCTAGTGTTGAAATTTCATCTTGAAGTTCAGTGTCACTTATTTCGATTTTTCTCTGTTCAGCTTCATACTCTTCTAGTTTTTTTCTAACAAGAAGATTCATTGCATCATTTTGAGAAATTCCTTGTTGGGTACTTAACTCTTGAATCTCGTACAAAGTTATCGGAGTATTATTTACAATAACAGAAACACCGTTTATAATTCCAGCACTTAAAATTCCAAGTGTCACAAGAGATGTTAGAAAGATTTTTTTCATATATATTCAACCTATAATAAAATTGCCAAATTTTACCCTTATTTAACATAGCAGAAGCTAAAATGCGTAAGTTGTAATTTATAGAAATAGGATATTTATGGTTGTTACAAGGTTTGCTCCAAGCCCTACTGGTTATCTTCACATAGGTGGACTTCGTACTGCACTTTTTAGTTATCTTTGGGCTAGAAAAAATGGTGGGAAGTTTTTACTTAGAATTGAAGATACAGATAAAGATCGTCACAATGAGGATGCAGTAGAAGCTATATTAAAAGCTTTTAAATGGGTAGGACTAGAGCATGATGATTCAATAGAGTACCAATCTAAGCGTTTTGAAATTTACAAAAAATATGTAAATAAGTTGCTAGATGAGGATAAAGCCTATAAATGTTACATGACTAAGGATGAATTAAATACTCTGCGTGAGGAGCAATCTGCAAAAAAGGAGCGTCCTCGTTATGATGGACGTTATCGAGATTTTACTGGTACTCCACCTGAGGGAATAGAGCCAGTAATTCGTATTAAAGCTCCTATTAGTGGTGCTATTGAGTTTGATGATGGTGTTAAAAAACGGATGTCATTTAATGCTGAAGACATTATGGACGACTTTATAATTGTACGTTCAGATGGAAGCCCTACATATAATTTTGTTGTTGCAGTTGATGATGCACTTATGGGTGTTAATAATATAATACGTGGAGATGATCACCTTTCAAATACTCCAAAGCAGATTGTTGTATATAAAGCACTTGGATTTGATTTGCCAAAGTTTTATCATGTTCCAATGATTCACAATGAAAGTGGTAAAAAACTTTCTAAACGTGATGGTGCAACTGATGTTATGGCATATAAAGAGATGGGTTATACACCAGAAGCGCTATTAAACTTTTTGGTTCGGCTTGGATGGAGTCATGGAGATCAGGAGATTTTCTCAATGAGTGAGATGTTGGATCTTTTTGATCCATCAGATATTAATAAATCAGCTTCTATCTACAATACTGAAAAGCTCAATTGGTTAAATGCACATTACATGAAAAATATGAGTAATGAGGCATTAGCTAAGGCGTTAGAGCATTATGGTCTTTTAATTGTTAGCAATGATAAAAGAGAAATCTTACTAGATGCAATAAAAGAGCGAGCTCAAACTTTTAGTGAATTAGCAGACGCTGCTAAATCTATTTTAGAAGCACCAAGTGAATATGAAGTAAAATCAGTTAAAAAGCATCTAAAAGAGATGAATATGATAGTTTTAAAAGATTTTTATGAGCGTCTTAAAAATTTAGATAAACGTCTGAATTTACCAGTAGATTATGAAGAAGTTTTTACACAAACATTAAGCGCTCATGATGCAGGAATACCAAAGCTTGCTCAACCAATTAGAATAGCATTAGTTGGTCGCGCGGTTAGTCCTTCTGTTTATGACGTTATGAGTGTTTTAGGTCAAGATGAAGTTGTGCGTAGAGTTGAAGTAATGTTAGAAAGTTTAAATTTAAATCCGTAGGGGGAAAGAAATGATTACAACTGAAGAGGCGTTAGCATACCACAAAGAGCCACGTCCAGGAAAACTATCTGTTTGTGCAAGTGTTCCATTTGAGAGCCAAAAAGATATGGCATTAGCTTACACACCAGGTGTTGCAAAACCATGTTTGGAGATTGAAAAAGATCCAAATACTGCTTATGATTATACTATTAAGGGTAATTTAGTAGCTGTTATTTCAAATGGTACGGCAGTTTTAGGACTTGGAAATATTGGCGCACTCGCTTCAAAACCAGTTATGGAGGGTAAAGCTGTACTATTTAAACAGTTTAGTGATATTGACAGTTTTGATATTGAAGTAGATAGAACTGATATTGATGAATTTTGTAACGCAGTTGAAGCGATTGCTCTAACATTTGGTGGAATTAACCTTGAAGATATTAAAGCACCTGAGTGTTTTGAGATTGAAAAGCGTCTAATTGAGAGCCTTGATATTCCAGTTATGCACGATGATCAACATGGTACTGCTGTAATTTCAACAGCTGGTATGATTAACGCTTGTGAGCTTACAAATCGTAAGTTTGAAGATTTAAAAGTTGTAATTGTAGGAGCTGGTGCGGCTGCTATTAGCAGTGCAAGAATGTACCGCTTTATGGGGGTTGAGTCAATTATTTTAATTGATTCTAAAGGTGTTGTACATAGTGGAAGAAATGACCTAAATGAGTACAAAAGTGAATTTGCAATAGATGAAGCTTTAACACAACAGCAAGCTTTTGAGGGTGCAGATATGGTTTTAGGACTTTCAAAACCAAAATCAATCACTGTAGAAAATATAAAAGTAATGGCAGAGAATCCAATTGTATTTACGTTGGCAAATCCAACTCCTGAGATTTTCCCTGAAGAGGTACTGGCCACTCGCCCTGATGCAATTAGTGCAACAGGAAGAAGTGACTTTGCAAATCAGGTGAATAATGTTCTTGGTTTTCCATTTATTTTTCGTGGTGCATTAGATGTTCGCGCAAGTAAAATAAATAGAGAGATGATGTCAGCTGCATCTAAAGCTTTAGCAGATCTTACAAAAGCTGAGGTTCCTGAGTATTTGAATGAAATCTATGGAACTAAATTGAAGTTTTCAAAAGAGTATATCATTCCTAAACCATTTGATAAACGTCTTATTTCAGAAGTATCAACTGCGGTGGCACTCGCAGCAGTTGAGAGTGGTGTTGCAAGAATAAAAGATTTTGACGCAGTAGCGTACAAAGAATCATTAAGAAATAGAGTATCAAGCTGCAGTAAGTAGATGGCTTGTATTGAGGGGATAGCTTTTTTAGCTATCTTTGCAATCATTTCACTTATTTATGCATTCTCTAAAAAATGTCCATCTGCTAAAGATGATAAAGAGATTGAATATATAAGTGCAGAACAGGCATTAGCTGAGAAAAATCGTCTTGTCTTCTCTCTTAAAGATGAAGAAAAAAGAATCTCATCTTTGAATGACTATAATGTAGAGATTATGAAACTATATTATAATAAATATCCAGCACTTCTACTACATCAACTAAGAGACTTTTCTAGGAAAAGTGATCAAGTTTATTTTTATAACGATAGTTTAATTTTCATTTTCCCGTTTTTTGTTGGTAATGAAGTAATTAAGAATAAAATTGAAGAGAGATATGCACAATTTATAAAAGTTAGATATGAAGATATGGAGCTTAAAAAAGAAGAGTGGTTTGAGTTCGATGTGAATAAACCACTCTTATATGCTGAGTTTATGAACTAAAAGCTAAATTCAGAGCGCTAAATAGTGCTTTAATTGAAGCCATTGTAATGTCTGTATCTTTTCCAACTCCAAACTGATTATTAAAGTCTGGTGTTTGAATTTGAATGTATGCTACAGCTTCAGCGTCAGAACTCTCACCACGTGAGTGTTCTGTATAGTCTAGGACTACAAACTCTTTTTCATACACTTTTCTTATAGCGTTTACACAGGCATCTATTGGTCCATTTCCTGTCGCTTTTGCAGTTGTCTCATTACTATCAATATTAAAAATTATAGAGACACTTACACTTTTTTTACGACTTGATTCACTATTTATTGCAAAGTCAATAAGTTCAAGATGCTTTTTAGGTTCACAGTAGTGTTCTTCAAAAATTTCAACAATTGCATTTTTATCTATCTCTTGACCAGTTTTATCTGTATGACTTTGGATTAATCTTCCAACTTCTGGGTACATCTTTTTTGGAAGATGGTAACCATATGAATCATCTAAAATGTAAGCAATACCACCTTTACCAGATTGTGAATTTATACGTATGATGTCCTCATATGTACGTCCAACATCACTTGGATTAATTGGTAGATATGGAACTTCCCATGGGGCATGTTCTGCTTGTGTTCGCTGATATGCAAGACCTTTATTAATTGCATCTTGGTGTGAGCCAGAAAATGCGGTGTACACTAAATCACCAACGTATGGATGACGTGGATGCGTTTTCATTTTTGTTACTTTCTCAACTACTTCAATAACTTCATTGACATTACTAAAGTTAAGTTTAGGATCAATTCCTTGTGATGCTAAGTTTAATGCTAATGTAATAATATCAACATTTCCAGTTCTCTCACCATTTGAAAGAAGTGTCCCCTCAACCCTCTTGGCACCTGCTAGTTGTGCTAACTCACTAGCCGCAACACTTGTTCCTCTATCATTATGAGTATGTGCGCTAATTATTACATGTTCACGTCTTTTTAGTGAACGTGACATCCACTCAATTTGATCAGCATAGATATTTGGCGTTGACATCTCAACAGTTGATGGTAAGTTAATGATGATTTTATTTTGCGCATCTGCTCCCCACGCTTCAATCACTGCATTACAAATATCTCTAGCAAATTCTAGTTCAGTTCCTGTGAAACTCTCAGGTGAATATTGAAGTAAAATTTTGCTATCAGTTGTTTTCGCACGCTCTTTTATCCACGCAACACCTTGCAAAGCAAGAGCTACAATTTCATCTTTGTCTTTTTGAAAAACAATCTTTCTTTGTGCTACAGAAGTTGAGTTGTAAAGATGAACAATTGCTTTTTTTACACCACGCAAAGATTCAAATGTTTTTTCAATTAAATGTTCTCTTGCTTGAACTAGAACTTGAATTGTTACATCATCTGGAATCATATTCTTTTCAATTAATGTACGCAAAAAGTTAAACTCAACTTGAGAAGCAGATGGAAAACCAATCTCTATCTCTTTAAATCCAAGTTTTACAAGCAAATTAAACAGTTCTATTTTTTCTTCAAGGTTCATAGGAGTAACGAGAGCTTGGTTTCCGTCTCTTAGATCTACACTACACCAAATCGGTGATTGTGTTAATGTCTTAGACGGCCAGGTTCGTTCGGCCAAGTCAACTTGTGGGTAAGGTCGATATTTTTTTATCGAATCTATATCCATGATTTACTCCTTTGAAAAAATTTAACTGCAATTATACCTCAATGATAGTGTATTGGTGTTAGAATGTTCTTTCAATGCCAAGAACTATCCTGCTCTGTTTTCTAAATTCTCCATATAGACCATTTTTATTTCCATAAAATTTGTCAATTCCAACATATACAACACTCTCCTCATCTAATTCATAGCGTAGTTTAGGTCTAATGAGTCCATCATTATCATTTATATTATGTATGGCCAATAACTCTGCATGGAGCGTATCATTCATTAAATCTTTTTTGTATAAAAAAGTAACTGTATTATCTACTTTATCTCTTGAAAATCTGTTTTTATCTTTTAAAAGGTATGATTGAAAGATCTGTAAACTTAACAAACTTTGATTAAGTCCATACCAATCTAAACCAAATATATATGAGAGTTCATCACTATTTGTGAGCATTGTCTCGATTCTATATACGAAGTCTCCTTTAGAGTAGTCCATACTAAAGGCATATGATGATGACCTCTCATATTTTGATGTAATAGTTAAAATATTAGATGTTTTATCAAATTTTTGAGATAGTGTTTGGTTGTCATTATATAGATAAAAATAGTAAAAACCTATCTCCATATTATCAAGCATCTTTGAATAACGAAAAGCTACATCTGAATCTAATATAAAATCATTTGGATTAGCTACATCATTTTTGTTAATTGATACATTTTTTGGAATTTGAGGAATTATTCTTCTTGAAGTGAACTCAAAAGAGGCACCATTTACTGGAATTTTATTGCGTGTATTGTCAATTATCGCAATAAATTCAAACTCTGAGTTATCTAAACTCTTTAAAAATGAGAATGTCCAGAGTGCAATTCTAGATTCTTCAAAAGATGGTAAAATAAATTCAGAAAAATTTTGTGGGTTTAGTCTATCAATTAATTTAATGCCATCAGCTTTGCCCCAAACAGTTTGCATTTTTCCAAGTTTAATTATTGAACCTTCTATCTCTTTTTCGTAAAAAAACTCTCTAAGTTCTAAGTTACCGTGCGTTCCTAACGGTAATACTTTCAAAAAGTCATTGTATTTATCTGAATTGTATCTATGTGGCTCTATTTTATCTTTTGCATCAGCTTCTAATGTACTTATTAATACTAATCTACCACTATCTTCAAATTCTGCTTGTAAATTAAGTTTTGCATAAATGGAAGCTTTTTGAAATTTAGCATTGTTAGTTAATAGGGCGCTTTCTTGTCTTAATTTTACTAAGTGACTTATATTTGCTGAATATAAATCTATTAGTAAACTTATTAATAGTAAAAATAGTCTCATTCTATCGCCTTCGTTTTAGTGATGCTTTCGTGAAAATATTGTCTTTAATATCTTTTTTATAATTTACATCGCTAAAATAGAAGTGGCTCACATGCTTATTTTGATGATTTGACATCTGCATATGGTGGATAGTCCAGATTGTATCTATCTCCTTAATATCACTACTTTTGAGTGTTTTTAATAATTCACCACGTGTATCATAAAATTGAGTTTTACGTGAAATAAAAATCTTTTTATCAATCTGGCTAATTATTTTAGAATATCCAATCTCTTTTGCAATTTTTTTATTTTTTGCAATAGATTCTAAAATATAAAAATCATCAGTTTCATCAAGCAGTTTAAAATTAAAATCATCTTTTGAGATTTTTGTCTCTTTCTTTATCTCTTCATACGAGAAGTCTGTACCTAAGAACCAGTCTCCTCGATCTGCTGATGAGATTCTGCGTACTTTTCGTAAAGATGGTAAATATAACCATTGCTCATCATCTTTTATAGCGTTGTCATAAGTTAAAAAACCAGTTCCCTTTAGGCGTTTTGGTGATATGTAAAAAATAACTGTTTTTTTATCCTCACCGTAATATTTACGGTAAGAAATTGTCTCTTGAACTCTTGTTTTACCACGCTTATCTATAAGCTCCATCTTTAGTTTTCTCTTTACATGTTGCCCATCATCTCTACTATTTATACGATTGACTATTTCCAAAGCATCCATTGCCCATAATGATGAAACCATTATTATTAAAAGTAAGATTTTCATTTTTTATCCTTGTGAATAAGTATCATTGCCGCTGGAATAATTAATAGACTAAATATAAAACTGCTGCTAATTGCAACAGCTACTAAAGAGCCAAATTTAATTAAAGGTACGACTTTACTAGTTACTAATACTCCAAATCCAAATGTCAGAGCTAGTGCATTAAAAAATAGGGCACGTCCAGTTGTGTTATAAAGTGCAATTGCACGCTCCTTTACATCTTTTGTTGTTTTTTCTAAAGAGTGCATTTTTTGAGCTGTATGTACTGCGAAATCTACACCTAATCCAATTGCAATGGAGGCGAACATAGATGTACCGATGCCAAGCCAGATACCACTGTAACCCATAATCCCGTATATCATTACAATAGAGAGTATGACAGGTAGTACAACTAAAACAGAAATCTGAAATGATTTAAATGTTAGCCACGCCATTAAAAATACTAAAAGTAAAGAGATTGCTACACTTAAAAAGTGTGATTTTTCAATTGGCAATACCCAGTGATAATCAACATTGACTCTCCCACTAACATTTGCTTTAACATTTTTATCGTTGAAATTTTTATATAAATATTTTTCTACTTTCGTAACAATCTCTTTATCATCAATATATTCACCAGAATCAATATAAATACGGACATTTGCTAATCGGTAATCATAATCGAGAATATTTTCAAAATCATCAGCACCAGAACGCGCTGAATAGAGTAAAAAATATTGTGCGGCTGCGTTAGCAGAATAGGGAAGTTTGTATTTTGTTTTGTCTGCTTCATTTAGTGACATGTTCATCTGTTTGAGATAGTCTGTATAAGCTACACTTCCCTTTACATGTTTTAGAGTTTGTGCGTATTCTTGTAAAAGTTCAACTTTTTTCATTACTTCTGTATTAAAGAGACCTTCTTCTTTAAAGCTATCTACTAAAATGTCAAGGTAGTGTGAACCATTAAGGTGAGTGTTAACGACATCATTAGCTTCTACAATTGGCTCATCTTTACTAAAGGTTGTTATTCTATCTTCATTAATAACTATTTTAGGAACTCCTAAGAGGCCAATAATCGCAATAAGTAGTGCAGTAGATAAAATAAGTTTTGGATAATTTGCAACAATTAGACCTGCTCTAGTAAAAGCAGTAAAACTATTTTTTTCTCTTTTTTTAAAAAGTGGACTATGTTTTAGTTTAAATATTGCCATTAATGCAGGAAGCACTGTAATAGAATAAATCCAAGCAATACCAACACCAATCATGGCAAAAATTCCAAAATATATCATTGGTGGCATTGTTGAAGATAGACTTAGTCCTAAAAAACCTGCCATTGTTGTTAAAGTTGTAAGACCAATTGGACTCCACATCTCTAACATTGTATTAACTACTGAATTTTTGTGTTCTTCTTGTGGTTCATCTCTTCGTCTTTCATAATAGGTGCTTAGTATATGAATAGAATCTGCCACTGAGATTCCGATTAAAACAACTGGTAAAGCGTTTGTAATAACAAAAAATGAGACACCGCTATAGCCCATAGTCCCCAATGCAATTACAGCAGCACCAGCGATTACAAGATTTGGTAACATTACAGCACCAAAACGTCTAAAAGCGATAAAAAGCATTATCATAATAATAATCGCCGCAATTGGATTTAATCTTGTAGCATCATGGTCAATGTATGCGCCCATGTAGCCACTAACAGCTCCCTCCCCAGCAACATATAGTTGTATGTTATTATTTTTGTTCTCTTTTTTTAATGCAAGAAATTTATTGTACATATCCTCTGAACTCAATGTATCTTTTAACTCAGCTATTATAAGTGTAGTTTTTTTATCTTTTGAGACTAATGTTCCTTGCATTAAAGCAAAAGCGTCTATAGCTTTTTCAACCTCTTTTGCTTTTATCTCATCAATTATTTCATCATCTAAAAATGGCTCAACTTCCATTCCATCAGATACGCCATAAATGTTCTTTTGTGTATAAAGCGATGTTACACCATCATTTTCTACATCTTTAAATTCTTGTATTTTTTGACTTAAATCTACAACAAGTTTAAGTGTATCTGGATTAAATATTCCATTTTCATTTTTTATAATCATAATCATTGGATCTTTTAACCCAAATAGTTCAGAAAGTCTATTCTTATTAACTAAAGCAGGATGATCTTTTGCAATGAATGAGTCTGCTGATGTATCTTTTACGATTTTTGTAACTCCAATTGCAAAAAATATTATTAGTAAGATTCCTACTGTAACTATTTTTATTGGATTGTTTGTAACCCAAATAAAAAATTTATTTTTCATACTTATTCCTTTTATGTGTATATACACATATTTATTTAAAAAAATAGTTCAGCTATTGTGATACTATGCTAATAGCATCATCGAGCACCAAATTTAAGTTGTCCCAGTTCTTTTTTCCAATTTTTTCTTCTAGCTCATGTTGAGCCTTTTTCCAATTTTCATAACCCCTTATATAAATTTTTTTGCCGTTTTCTGTAAGAGAGACTATACGCTCTCTTTTATCTGAACTCTCTACCACACGAACAATACCGTCTCTAATCAATGGTTTTAAATTTCTATTGATTGTTGTTCTATCCATTGCAGTAGCTTTAGAAAAAGCATTCATATTTGGCTCTTTTAAAATTTCAATTGCCGTCATCATAGAGTACTGAACAGGAGTTAAACCAATATCTTTAAGTACTTTTGTATAAAGATTTGTCACATACCTAGAGATAGTTCGCACCTTTCTAAAAAGACAATTTTGAGCAACATCGTAGTGAATATCCATAAGCCACCTATTTATGTGTATATGCACATTGTATCTATTTTTATATATATTTGTCAAGACAAGGCGGTAAATTTTGTTTACTTTGTTTATAAGATGTGTATGAAACAAGGTTACAATAGCGTATGTATTATTTATCTTGCTATTTAGGAGTAGAGTGTAATGAATAGATTTCCTTTTTATAAAGATTTGTCAAAAGGTGCTAAAAAATTAATAGAAGAGAATAGCATGGAAGTATCTATGCCAGCAGGTATGGAACTCTTTGCACAGGGTGAACAGTGCAGGGATATACTATTTTTAGTTGATGGATTTGTGAGAGTTTACCGTCATCATATCTCAGGTCAAGAGATTACACTATATTATTTAGAACCGTTTGAGCAGTGTAATATAAATTTAAATAGCGCATTTGCAAATTCACCAGCAGCAGGAACAGCAGTAAGTGATAGCGAAATTAGTGGGTATATGTTTTCAGCTCCTATAATTAAAAGTTTATATACTTCAGAACCTGCATATCAACAATATATTTTTGAACTATTTTCTCGTAGGTTAGAGGGGATGGCAGGGCTTGTAGAAGATGTTCGTTTTAAAAAAATGGATGAGCGACTTCTTGATTGGTTGAAATTGCAAAACAGTAAAATAATTAAAATAACTCACGATAAATTAGCCGCTCACCTTGGTACATCTCGTGAGGTAATTAGTAGGTCTTTAAAAGAGTTTGAGCGCAGAGATATTTTAGAGCTTCGTCGTGGTGAAGTTGAACTGAAATTATAGGAGATATTATGGCAGTTGAAAGATTGGTAGGTCTGTTTGTAACGGATAAAGATTTATATAAAAAGTATCGTGAGAGGATGTTTCCTATTTTACGAAGATATGGTGGAGATTTTGGATATGACTTTGAAGTCTCAAACGTTTTGAAAAGTGAAGTTAGTGAGTCAATAAATCGAGTTTTTACAATCTATTTTGAAAATGAAGGTTTAATGAACAAATTTTTTGCTGATGAAAAATATTTAGAGATTAGAAAAAAATATTATGAACCAGCTGTTTTGGCTACTACAATAATTTCAAAGTATGAGAGGTAAACAGATGAAGTTAAAATTGTATCAAATAGATGCGTTTGCATCTAAAGTATTTGAGGGTAATCCTGCAGCTATTTGTCCATTAGATGAGTGGCTAGATGAATCTATAATGCAAAATATTGCTATGGAGAATAATCTTGCAGAGACTGCATTTTTTGTAAAGATGGGAAAAGAGTATGACATTCGTTGGTTTACTCCTAATAAAGAGGTAAACCTTTGTGGTCATGCTACATTAGCATCTGCTTATGTTATATTTAATATTCTAAAAGAGGAAAACCAGAGTATTACATTTAACTCTAAAAGTGGACCTCTTCATGTTCATAAAGATGCGGAATTAATTACTATGAACTTTCCAGCAGAGCCACCAATATCATGTGATACCCCTCAAGCGATAATTGATGCGTTTGGAAAAACACCAGTTGAAGTATTAAAGTGTGTTGATTATATTGTTGTTTTTGATGATTATGAAGATTTAGAGCAGTTATCTCCTAATTTAGAGATATTAAAAACTTTGGATTTACGCGGTGTATGTATTACATCTAAAAATAAAAAATATGATTTTGTAAGTAGAGTTTTTGCACCAAATTATGGTATAGATGAAGATAGTGTTACAGGTTCAGCATATACACAATTGATGCCATATTGGAGTAACAGACTTCAAAAAATGAGTTTGCACTCTAAGCAGGTCTCTTCACGTGGTGGAGAGTTATATTGTGAATTAAAAAGTGATCGTGTTTATATATCTGGTACAGCAGTACCATATTTAAAAGCGGAAATAGAAATATAATGAAAAAAGCATTAATAGTAATAGACTTACAAAATGATTATTTTTGTAATGGAAATATGGAATTAGTTAATATAGATGAAGCTCTGCGAATTAATTGTTTGTGGGGCAATGATTCATATGTGTATCGATACAACAGTTCAAGCTGGACTTGATTTAGGTTATAAAATTACATTAGTAAACGATGCTTGTGCTATAAGAGATTTGATATTTAAAGGCGAGACTATAAAAGCTAAAGATGTACATAATAGTTTTATGAGTGCATTAAATGGGCTATTTTGTGAAGTTAAGGATGTAGATGAGATTGTGTGCTGAATTTATTTATTGAATAAAAATATATATAACAGATAGTTTAAGTTATTTTATTGGAAGAGCTAATGAAAAATAGAGTATTTAAAATAGAAAAGTTACCATTCATTGAGTTAAGATATATTTCACAAGTTATAAGTTGTGATAAAAAGCATCAGCATGATGAATTGACTTTAACTGCTATAAAAACTGGCAATATTAATATTTTATTTAATAATAAAAATGATTTATTGATACCTAATAAAATATCTGTAGCAAATCCAAATGAAGTACACTGTGCAACTTTGTCAAATGTGCATAGTTCAGGTTGTTATGTTTTATATTTAGACAAAATATGGTGCGTAAATATTCAGAAATCACTCTTTAGAGAATATGAGGAGTTTTTACCTATAAATACTAGTTTAATTCAAGATATAGATTTATATAATAATTTTATATCTATATGTGATGAATTATTTATTGATGAAATTAGTACTATTGAAAAAGAGGAAAAACTTATAAATTTTATGAGTGATCTATTCTTACAGTTTAGTAGAATAAGTGAGTTAGACGAGTTTGATATTAAAACTTCTAAGCTAGCTTACAAAATACAAAATTATCTTAATAAAAATATTGAGAATGATATTCTTTTGGAAGATATAGCAGACTATATGAAGTTATCTGTAGTACATATTTTAAGAATATTTAAAAAAGAGTTTGGTTTACCAATACACTCTTATATATTAAATAAAAAAGTGCATTTTGCTAAAGAGTTACTTTCAAAAAATATACCAATCTCTGAAATAGCTCAAATAAGTGGTTTTTTTGATCATAGTCACTTTAATAAATCATTTAAGAGAGTTTTTCAGCTTACTCCAAAGGAGTATCAAAAAAATATTTTTTCTTAAAATAGACTTTTTTAAAACTAGAAGTTTAATGTTAATTTTATACAAGACTTTATTTTTTATATTTCATATAATTTCCTAAATCTTAAAGGAGTGACTTATGAAAAAAGATATACAAGAAAAGCATAACGACAAAATTATAGAACAGTTTTCAAAACAGGCTGTGCCATTTACAAAAATAGAAGGGCATTATGATTCAGTAGATACTATTATCTCAATGAGTGAAGTAACGAGCAATGATACAGTTTTAGACATGGCTTGTGGGACTGGTATTGTTACATTAGCATTTGCAAAGTATGCAGATAGTGTTGTTGGTATAGATGTTACTCAAAGTATGCTAGATGAGGCAATAAAAAAGCAAAAGCAAGAAAACATTACGAATATTAAATTTGATTTAGGTAGTGTTGAAAATTTGCCTTATGCAGATAATAGTTTTGATATTGTTTTTACAAGATACAGTTTTCACCATTTTTTAGATACCAAAAATATTTTTGATGAGATGATAAGAGTTTGTAAAGCCAATGGAAGAGTTATTGTTGTTGATGCTACACCTGAAGATAAAAGTGCTAGTTCTTACAATTATGTTGAAAAACTAAGAGACCCATCACACACTAAAGCTTTAACATTTGATGAATTTAATGAGCTTTTTTCAAATAAATTTTTATCAAATCATAAACATAGTTCTTATAATGTTGATATAGAGTTAGAAAGTTTACTAGAAGCATCATTTCCAAACGATGGTGATATAGATAAAATAAGAGAGATTTTTAAGAATGATATTGAAATTAATAGACTAGGTATGAATGCACGTTATGAGAACGATAAAATATACTTTTCTTATCCAATTACTATTTTTTTAGCAAATAAATTGTCTATTTAATATTAACTATATTTGAGCCAAAAGGCTCAAATATTTAGATTAGCATGAATAAGTTGATTTAAACTCGTATGCTGTTGGACGAGACTCATCTTGGATAACTTGAGTATCGAATTTGTGATGACGATAAGTTTCTAAAAAATCGTCATTCATCGCACCATTTAAGAAGCCGTTGTCTTTAACTAGAGCTTCTAATGCTTCACGTAGTGTGTGTGGCATTTGATTAATTCCGCGATCACGAATTTCATCTAACGTTAATTCAAATAAATCTTCATCCATATTTTCACCTGGACTAGTTTTATTTTTGATACCATCAAGACCAGCTAGTAAAATTGCTGCAAATGCTAAGTATGGGTTAGCTGTGCTATCTGGGAATCTAAACTCAACACGTTTAGCTTTTTCTCCAGCACCATAAGGGATACGACAACAAGCAGAGCGGTTTTGAGCTGAGTATGTAAGAATTGAAGGTGCTTCAAAACCTGGAATAAGGCGTTTATAAGAGTTAGTTGAGGCGTTTGTAAACGCAGCGATTGCGTGAGCGTGTTTAAATACACCACCAATATAGTTAAGGGCAGTTTCACTTAATCCTGCGTAACCATCACCAGCAAATGTATTTTTACCATCTTTCCAAATAGAAGAGTGTACGTGCATACCATTTCCATTATCACCAAATAGTGGTTTTGGCATGAAAGTAGCAGTTTTACCATTTAGGTGAGCGATGTTTTTAACAACATATTTTACTTTTTGAACGTTATCAGCAGCTTCAACTAATGTTCCAAAACGTACACCAATTTCACCCTGACCTTGTGCAACTTCGTGGTGAACAACGAAAATATCAAGACCAATTTCTTTCATAACTTTAACCATCTCAGCACGTATGTCTACCATTGAGTCCACAGGAGATACTGGGAAATATCCACCTTTAGTTCCTGGACGGTGACCAGTGTTATAACTCTCTTGGTAACCAGTTGACATATTCCACTCACCCTCTTCGGTATCAACTTCATAAGATTGAGAGTTAATATCATCACGGATTTGTACATTGTCAAATACAAAGAATTCATTCTCTGGACCAAAATAGGCAGTATCACCAATTCCAGCATCATTTAAATAAGCAAGAGCTTTTTTAGCAATTGAACGAGGACATTTTGCATAAGCCTCTTCTTTATAGATGTCATATACATCACAAAAAATTACCATAGTAGGATCAGCTGTAAATGGATCAATAAATTCAGTACCAACTTCTGGTTTAAGTAACATATCTGATTTGTTAATTGGTTGCCATGCAACAATTGAACTACCATCAAATGGAAGACCACCAGTTAACATAGCCTCATCTACGGATTCCATTGTATAACTAACATGGTGCCATGCACCTGAAATATCTGTAAATCTAAAATCAACAAACTCTATCTCATTTTCTTTACATTTGTCAAAGAATTCTCGTACTGCCATTTGCAATTCCTTATAATTAAATATTAGCTGATAGTTTATCTTAATTACTACAGTTTTTAAATTAGCTAATTGCTCAAAATTTAAGCATTTCTTGTTTTCTGTTACTAAATGACATATGAGATTTAAAGCCAGCCTCTTTGGCAAAGGTTATTAATTGCTCTGAAAATTGACCAACTTGTGATGTTTCATGTGCATCACTACCAAAAGAGATAGGAATACCACGTCTTTGTATCTCTTTTAAGAGTGTAAATGATGGGTAAGCCTCTTTTACAGGTTTTCTAAGACCTGCACCATTTAATTCAATTACCATATTAGAATCTGCTATTGCATCTAGTGCATTTGAAGCTAGTGTAGTTATATCTACTTTTGGAAAATATTTAAAAACTTTTATTAAGTCAAAGTGTCCAACTATATCAAACTGTTTAGTCTGAGCCATTTTAGATATTGAGTCAAAATATTTTTTCCATAGTTCGTCTATATCCATCTCATCATATTTGCCAATAAATTCAGGATTGTCAAAACCCCATTTATCAATAAAATGTACAGAACCTATAAAGTAGTCTACATCTCTATTCATAACACGTTCATCTACTAAACCATCAATGTAATCAACTTCATAACCTAAACGAACATCTATTTTATCTCTATATTTTGTAGCCACATCTTTTAGCATATCCTCATATTCTTGCATTTGTTCAAATGTCATACGATATTTTGTATCAAAATTCATCGGTGCATGATCTGAAAAACCAAAAATTGAAATTCCCTTTGAAATAGCCATCTGGACGTACTCATCTACTGTTCCATTAGCGTGATTACACAGTGATGTATGGTTATGTAAGTCAGATAAAATCATTATTAGCTCTTTTTAAAAGAAATTATATATTAGTTTGACTATAATACATTAATTATATGTTGTGACTGAGGGTATAAAATAATGACACAAGAAGAACTTGACGCATTAATGAGCGGCGACGCTGACATGGACACAGTTGATGAAATAGCCATTGAAAATAGTGGTGAATCGTCTGATAAAGGTGATACAGAAAGCGTTACTGAAGATAATTACCGTGTAAGTGCAGGTAGTGCATGGCCACCACCACCTCCAACTGATGATAATAAGATGGTTCATCAACTTGATGATGTTACTAAAGAATCAGAAGAGAAAGCTTCTGAAATTTTTGATATTATCGAAGCTTTGAGTAATGATGCAATGGACGCAGAAGAGGAAGCTAACAAAATTTCTGAGGTTTTTAATCAAAATATTGAAAAATTGACAACATTAACTGAACATTTTCCTCAGGTAGCAACTTTTAGAGATATGTTAGAAATAAACGTTGCAACAAAAGAGAAGATAAATTCTCAGATAGAGATGTTACAAAATAATCAAGATCAAATTATGACAATTATGGATATTATGCAGTATCAAGATATTCACCGTCAAAAAATTGAGAGAGTTATTAATGTTATGCGCGCACTATCTACATATATGAATGATCTTTTTGCTGGTAAGAAAGATGATTCAAAACGCGTTGCATCTGCAAAACATATTGCAGGAGATAGCCACAACACAGATGTTGTTGATAATGAAGATATTGAAGCACTGTTAGCATCTTTTGGTGGGTAGGCTTTCATAGAACTTCTCTCTCCAGCAGGAAATCTGCAAAAATTAAAAATTGCATTAGATTATGGTGCAGATGCTGTTTATGGTGGTGTTAGTCACTTTTCTCTTCGTATTCGTTCAGGCAAAGAGTTTACTATGGATAGTTTTGCTGAGGGAATTGAGTATGCACATGCTCGTGGTAAAAAAGTTTATGTAACAATAAATGGCTTTCCTTTTAGCTCACAACTAAAACTTCTTAAAAAACATATTGAGGCGATGGCTGAGCTAAAGCCTGATGCTTTTATTATAGCAACTCCAGGTGTCTTAAAGCTTGCAAAACAGATTGCACCAGATATGGCAATGCATCTTTCAACACAAGCTAATGTAATGAATGTTTTAGATGCACAAGTCTATTATGATATGGGCGCAACTAGGATAATTACAGCACGTGAAATTTCACTTAAAGATCTTATAGCAATAAAGAGTGAATTACCAAAATTAGAAATTGAAGCTTTTGTTCATGGCTCTATGTGTTTTGCTTTTAGTGGACGCTGTTTAATTAGTACAGTTCAAAGCGGGCGTGTTCCAAATCGTGGAAGTTGTGCAAATGATTGTCGTTTTCCTTACACGCTTTATGCAGAAAATGAAGAGACTGGTACACTGTTTAAATTAGAAGAAGAGCCAGATGTAGGTACTTATATTATGAATGCAAAAGATCTTAATCTTTCTTCACATATAAAAGAGATTGCAGATAGTGGCGTTGTTGATTCAATTAAGATTGAAGGACGTACAAAGAGTCCATATTATGCGGCAATTACAGCGCGTACATATTCGAAAGCTTTAAGCGATTACAGTAGAGGCGAACAATATCCTAAATATTATGAAAAAGAGTTAGCAACTACACAAAATCGTGGGTTTACAGACGCTTATTTGGTGCATCGTCCATTTGAGAGAAACGATACGGAAAATCATGATGCATCGATGTTTATGGGTACGCATCAAGTTACAGCACTTGTAAATGAAGAGGGAACTCATTTTTTATGTCGTTTTACAACAAGACCAAACGATATATTAGAGATAGTTGCTCCAAATGATGCAAAAATACCTATTGTAGATAATGAGATAGGTACAATTGCACGCCAAAATGATGGTTATGTTATAACATTTAAAAAGATAGTTGATGATAACGGAAAAGAGTTTGACTCAATTCATAGTGGAAATACAACACCAATCAAATTACCCATAAAATTACCCCCTTATACTTTTTTTAGAGTTGCTGTATCTGAAAATGATGTAGGTCAAGCAATAAAAACATAAATTAATTTAATTAATTTATAATTTTGCAAAAAGTCTATTTTTTAAGTCTTAAGTTTATATAATCATCACTAATTAAGAGTTTTAGTTATTATATTTAGTCAGAAGAGGTAAAAATGAAAATAGTAATCAAAGTTTTAGTTACTTGTCTAATTGCATCTAGTAGTTTATTAGCTAGTTTAGCGCCAAAAGAGTATCCTCAGGGTGCTGTTGGGGATATGGTAAAGTTAGGTGAAGAAATTTTATTAAAAACAGATACTCATCCAATGACAAAAGATCTAGTTAACAATAAACTTACATGTGTTAATTGTCACTTAAGAGGGGCAGATGGCAAACCTGGTACAGCTGATGGAATCGGTACATTTACAGATACTGCTACAGCTTTTCCAGCATATTCAAAAAGAGAGAAAACTGTTCAAACACTACAAGATAGAATTAATAACTGTTTTATGAGAAGTATGAATGGTAAAAGACCTATAATAGATACTCCAGCTAGTTTAGCTATGGCAACTTATATTACTTGGTTATCTACAGGTAAACCAATTAATTTAAATACAAAAATGCCTACTGGTCCATCAAATAGCAAAGTATGGGCTAAAAACTCTAAAAAATTTGCAAAAATTCAAAAAAAAGCAACACATGAAAATTATTTAAGAGGGCAAAAATTATATACTAAAAAATGTGCATCTTGTCATGGTCATAAAGGTGAGGGTATAGCCGTATTCCCCCCATTATGGGGTAAAGATGCTAAGGGAAAGTGGTTATCTTATAATACAGGCGCTGGTATGAGTAAATTAAATAAGGGTGCAACTTGGGTTCAGTCAAATATGCCATTGGGACAAAATAATAGCTTAAGTGATATTGATTCAGCAGATATAATGTTATATGTTAATGCTCAAATAAGAGCTGATTTTAATTTAGTGGAAGCTTTGCAGACAGATAAGAAAATGGGATATTATAACTCTAATGTTTTAAGTGAAAAACATAGTGTACGAAGTAATTTTAAAGCGTTAGGTCTAGATATAGATGTCATTAGGGGAGATCATATTATAAAATAGTTTTATTTTAAGGCATATATAATTTATATGCCTTCAGCATCTAATTTATTATATGTACTTATGTTATAATTCTCACATTCAAATTTAGAGAATAATTTCTTTAAAATTGTTCATAAAAGGGGTCTTTGAATGAAATTTGTTTCTATAATTATTGGAAGTAAGAGTGATAATGAGATAATGCAAAATTGTGCAATTACTTTAGAGCAGTTCGGTGTTCAGTACGAGATGATAATTTCTAGCGCACACAGAAGTCCTGAGAGAACTAAAGAGTATATTATTAGTGCTGAGAAAAAAGGTGCACAAGTTTTTATTGCCGCTGCTGGAATGGCAGCACATTTAGCTGGAGTATTAGCGTCAAAAACTATTCGTCCAATTGTTGGTGTACCTATGAGCGCTAGTGCTTTAAGTGGGATTGATGCTCTTCTTTCAACTGTTCAAATGCCAGCTGGAATGCCTGTTGCTACTGTTGCTATTGGAAAGGCTGGCGCTATTAATAGTGCATATCTTGCGATGCAAATTTTAGCTCTTAGCGATGATGAACTTCGTATAAAGTTGCAAGAAGATCGTATTGGCAAAGCTAAAAAAGTTGAGATGGATTCTATGGAGATTGAAAAGCGTCTGTAAAGGGATTATAAAATGGAAGGTAACTGGATAAGTGTTGAAGAATTTGCAAAAGTTCTTGATATTGATGAAGTTGATGTTTACCATATGATTAAAGAGGGAAGTGTTGAGACCTATGAAGAGAATGGTATTCTCTATGTTAGGAGTAGTTCAGCTTCAAGCGTACTAACTCCGGATATTATAATCGATAATGATGATAATGAAAGTAAAAGAGATGGTACTGAGAACCATCTTGTTGGAACTCAATTTGTAGAGAAAACTATTAGTACTATTATGAATCTTCATGAAAAAGTTGTAGATTCAAAAGATGAGACGATTTCTGTATTAAAAGATGAGAATGCATTTATGAAAGAGGCACTTTATTCTATGCAAGAACTTTATGATGAAGATAGAAAAACAATTGAAACATTTACCGAACAGTTACGTCTCTGTCAAGAAGAGACCCTTTTTCTAAAGCGTAAATATAAAATGATGTGGGGTAAGGTTGTAGAAAATTACTCTAATTAACTAGGCTTCTCATTCTAAGTACTCTTTTTTCAAAGAGTTTTGAGTTTTGCTCTTTTGCAACAAAGATAGCCTTAGCGATAGTCTCTTGAAAATTTTTTTTTGGAGAAGTTTTAGCTTTTATGCTCAATAGTTCAGCTTCATAACATAACTCATTTTGTTTGTAAGCTACAGTTAATGCCTTTTTTACGTGTGCTGATGCTAAGTCATACTTTTTTTGCTCTAAATAGACTTGAGATAGTATTAATCGGTATAGCGAGTGAGCAATCATTGCTCCTGAATTTTTGATATACTTTTTAAATCCATCTTTAATATCTTGTATGTGATTACCCTCTTCTCCTAACATTGCGTTTGCCCAACCACCTAAAATAAGTGCCATTCCTATATAGAATGGGAAGTTATGTTTTCTTGATAACTCAAGTAGTATCTGGCTTGATTCTTGAACTGCTTCTGGATTATTTAAATGGTAATTCATCCAAGCATCACCTTGATAACAGATTGCAAGACTAAAAGGGTGGGACCATTTATTAGCTATATCCATCATTTGATCTCTTTTCATACATGCGTCACTATCTTGTCCCATGGCACTTAGTGAAAGTATTTCAAACATATAACCAAGTGATAAAGGGTCATATCCAAATTTTAATATATGGTCATCATGCTGTGATGGTTGATATAAGTTTATTGCATAGTTTGCATGCGCTGATGATTTTTTAAAGTCACCCATCCAAAAATAAGTATTACTCAATGCAATATACGCTTGCACCTGAGTGAGTTCACTTCTCATTGCTTTACCAATTTCAAGACACTCATTGGCTAGCTCAATAGCTTCATTTAGTTCAAGTGTCATAAGTTTTACTGCCCAAAGTCCAAATATAACAGGAGCCAATTCATTATAAATTTTTAAAGAGCGTCCGAGTTTCAATGCTTTTTCATAAGCTAAAGTAGTATCTTCAGACACCCAACCAGTTGTTGCTTTTAACGCAGCTGAGCGAAGTACATGAGTATTAAACTTTAATCTATTATTTGATTTAGAACTAGGATTATTGTTTAGAATATCTAATGTATAATCAAATTGCGTTAGACTCTCTTTGTAGGCACTTAGTTTCAGTGCATATTTTCCAGCCTTTGTTAGGTACTCAATAGCCTTATGTTTGTCATATGATAATCTGTAATGGTATGCCAGTTTATAAAGATATGTATGAGTACTCTCACAATATAGTAGTTCAAGTTGTTCTGCAATTTTTGTATGTAAAGTTTTTTTCTCATTTTTGCCCAATTGTGCATAAATGTATTTTTGAAAAATAGTATGTAAGAAGTTAAATTGATATAGTGTATAATCTTCTAGCTCTTTTGTCCCATTTTCTTGCAAGATATGGTATTTATCACCTAAATCTATTTTTAACTGTTTTATGAGAATATTTTGTGGTATATTTAATATATTAGCTATTACTTGGAGAGTAAAATAAGTTCCCTCAACTGAAGCAACTTTTAATACTTCTCTAAAATCTCTAGGTAATTTTTCTATACGTTCTACTACTATCTCCTCTACACGTTTAGGTAGCGCATCCCAATTGATAGGTTTTTTTATAAATAGTTTTTCATCTTTATTTTTTAATATATTTTTATTTTGTTTTAGGTGCTCTAAAAGTTCCACTGTAAATAGTGGTTCTGCATTTGTATGTTGCAACATAGTGTGTGTAAAATCTTTATCTAAAACATTTGCTTCTATATCTAAAATTAGACGTATAAACTTTTGTCGTTCTAAAATATTAATATTATGTAGATTAATTTCATTAAGGTTATCTCTTGATTTTAAAGAGTCATTTATAATATACAACGGATGTATTTTGTCTAATAGATTTATTTCATCTAAACGATAACTCCCTATAATTAGGAAATTTTTAACATCTAACTCTTCAAAAAAATGTTGTAATAATTTTCCAGATGGCTCATCCATCCAGTGCATATCTTCAATAATTAAAACTATATTTTTCTCAAGTGTGAGATTTCTAAAAAATGAGGTTAACTGTTTAAAAATTTCGTCTTCTGTTACGGAAGTAATGTTTGCATCAAAATTTATAATTGTATTTTGAATATCTATAGATTTATCAATGTTATTTAACTGAATTAAAAAATCGATAAATGGGGCATAAGGGCTACTTTTACCAAGATTAATTTCACATTGATATCGCGTTATGATAGGTAGGGGAGTCTTTTTACTAAGCTCTTGTGAAAACTTATGAATTAAACTAGTTTTTCCAGTTCCAATATTTCCAGTAATAAAACATGTTTGAAATATATTTTTCATACTTTGTTCATATAAAGTAAATAAATGTTTTAGTTGGGAATCTCGTCCAACAAAAGTGACTTCTTTCATATTTCATTACCTAATATATTAATATAATTGATATATTATACATTAGTTATTATAAGTTTTTACAATTATCTTATGAAATTGTTTATTTTAAAACTTTTATATAGGTTTAGATACTAGTTTTCTAACTTGAGCTAATTCCATTTTCATCTAATTTAATTGTTTTTAATTCTATTAAAGCAGTTAATGTACGTTTGAATTCTTTTTTACTTAAACCAAATGCAGACTTAATATCCTCAGGATCGCTTTTATAGTTATAAGGTAGTTTTCCATTATGTTCTTTTAACATATTTAGAACTTTTTCTTGAGCAACATCTCTCTTTTTTGCGCCAATTGGTTGAAGTGTTAAATCTAGCTTGCCATCTTTACGAATAGTTTTAATATAAGCTTTTTTTATATCACCAGATTTAATTTTTTCAAAAATCTCATTATGAAAAAGCATACCCTCATATAGGTTGTTTACAATAACTTTAAATCCAAGTGGGGTCTTAGCTACGACTATTAAAGAGACCTCACTGTAAAGTTTTAGATGAGAAGCATCTTCTACAATATCTTTGTAAATTCTCTCACTAGCAGCAAGACGATGTGTCATCTCATCATAAACAATTCGTACAATTCTCTTTTCACCTTTTTTAAAAGGAGTTTTTTGAAAAATATTTGGAGCAAAAATATCTTTACTAAGTCCCCAATCTAAAAATGCACCAATCTTTGTAACATCAACAACTTCTAAAAGTGCTAATTCATCAAGCATTGCTTTAGGACGTTCTGTAGTAGCTACTAATCTATCTTCTGAATCTGTATATAAAAAGAGATCTATCTCTTTACCTACTTCCATATCTTTTGTGATGTAGCGAGTTGGAAGTAAAACTACATTTTCATCTTCCGCCATTAAGTAGATACCTGGTTCTGTGAATCTGTCTATTTTTAAGGTGTTAATTCGTCCAATTTGCATTTTTTCATTCATGGAAAGCCTTTGATGTGGGAATTATGCTACAGTTTCGCTTTTTAAAGGGTTAAAGTCAATGAAAATGAAGCAAGCCTGCGTTGGATGTATCTTAGAACAATCACGTCGCGTGGCGTCAGTTATTGGAGCAGATGAGAAGCTTAGAGCCGAGCTTTATGATACTGTTGAAGTTATGAGTAGAGAGTTTACATTAGATTTAAGTCCACCAGAAGAAGCAGCTAGAGTTTATGCAAATATGGCAGCTATTGCAAAGATGCCAGATTTGTTTAAAGAGATAAAAAATATTTCAACAGCGCGTGCATTAGAATTTATTCCATATTTAAAAGAGAAAATTGAGACCTCTAATGATAAATTCTTAACTGCTACAAAAATAGCAGTTGCTGGAAATGTTATAGATTTAGCTTCACAAATTCAATTTGATTTATCACAAGAGGTTGAAAAAGTTTTTGATATGCCTTTTGGATTAGACGATAGTAATGAACTTTATAACTCTTTAGAGAGTGCTAAAAAAGTTTTATATATAGGAGATAATGCAGGTGAGCATATTTTTGATAAACTTTATATTGAAATTTTGAGGGAACTTTTCCCAAATGTTATAGTTACATATCTTACAAGAGGCGTGCCAATAATTAACGATATTACATTTTCTGAAGCTATAGAATCAGGTTTAGATGAGGTGGCTAATGTAGTCGATAGCGGAGTTAACACTCCGGGTTTTGTAAAGAAAAATGTAAATGAAAAAACACTTAATCTTTATGAAAATGCTGATTTAATTATAGCTAAGGGTATGGGTAACTATGAGACTATGGAAGGACTTAAGGGTAGATCTATATTTTTTCTTTTGAAAGTAAAATGTGATGTAGTAGCAGAATCTTTAGGACAAAATATTGGTGATATAGTTTGTAAAAAGTCTAAACATTAAAGCCAGAATCTTCGGCATTTTTAGGTTCAGAGTAGTAATAACCCTGTGAATAGTCAATTTGAAGCTCTTTTACTAGGACTGCTAACTCCTTTGAACTAACAAATTCACCAATTGTTTTAATCTTTGCATCTTTTGCAAATGAGACAAGAGATTTAACCATATGCTTTACATTTTCATCAGTTAGCAGTTTTTCTATTAGCGTGCCATCGAGTTTTATGTAGTCTATATTAAATTTAATAAGATTTGTAAAATTTGAATAACCTGAACCAAAATCATCAATAGAGACTTCACATTTGTACTCTTTTACCATTAAAATAAAATCTTCTACTATTTTATAATCTTTAATATCTTCTGATTCTACTATCTCAAAAGTGATACCATCGCCACCATATTTTACAAGTCTATTTTTTATATAATTAATCATACTTTCAGATTTTAAATTTTCATATGTTAAATTTATTGATACATTTATCTCATTTTTGGCAAATATATTAAAAACTTTTTGCATCATCTGTCTTGTAAAGTACTCAAATGTTTTATCATCTCTAGCTGATTGTAAAAAGTAGTATGGAGATATTATTTCACCATCTTCAGTGATTATTCTTGCAAGTGCTTCATACTTTAAAATTTTGTTATCTATTGTGCTTACAATTGGTTGAAAATATGGAATAATTCTATCATCATGCAGGGCATCTTTGTAGGTTTTTAATTGTCTAAAAGTTTTTTCTTGAATAGATTTTGTATCTTTTGAGTGCTGATATATTTCGTACTGTTTATTCTCTAGTAGCGCCTCTTGAAGTGCTAAGTCAGCCATATGAAATATATTGTTTACACCATATGATATACCAGCTGTGAAGTCTGCTACAATATGACTATTCTCATTATCACAAACATCTTCATCATCTAAAAGAATAGAGTACTTTAGAATTGATAAGTATTTATCAAAAAATGTCTCCTCTTTTATGACAATAGCAAACTCTTGTAGATTTAGTTTATATAGTGTAGCTTCACCTTTTGTTAAAACACTAGTTAGTTGTGCCACTTTTTTAGAAATTATAATTTCAATTGTATCAGGAGCATATAAATCATTTAGAGTTTTTATCTGGTTTATGTGAAGTAAAATTAACATGGCTTTTTTTTGCAGTAAGGAGATGTCTTGTAATAATATCTCTCTATTTGGTAGTTTAGCAACATCGTTAATATTTGTTAGGTTTTTCATTCTACTTTCATCTGCTACAAAGCTAATTCTATTTCTGCCGTTATCTTTTGCAATATATAGCTGTTTATCAGCATCTGCAATGAGAGACTTATAGTCTTTATGTTCTGCTGGTATATATTCTGCTAAACCTATACTAGCAGTTATTGGTAGATTAATATCTGCATATTGAAAAGGCTCTTGTTCAATTGCAACTCTTATTTTTTCAGATAAAAAAATACCTCCAGTTAAAGAGTTGTATGAAAAAATAATTAAAAATTCTTCACCTCCATACCTAAAAATAACATCTGATTCTCGTACTTGCTTTGTTATTATATTTGCAATATGTCTTAATGCTTCATCGCCTACTTGATGTCCATATTGGTCATTTATCTTTTTAAAATGGTCAATATCCAAAAGAGCAATTGTAAAAGATTGAGATGCCATAGAGTGAAGTTCCAACATTTTTTTAAGTATTGGAAACATTGTTTGGCGGTTTTTAAGTTCAGTTAATGGATCTGTTTCTGCTTTTATAATAAGCTCTTTTTCTGTTATCTTGACATTTAGGCTATTAACCATGTGAAGCGATAGTTTTGCAAGAACTAAGTAACCTATAAGTGCTTGTGTAAAGTTCTCTTTTTGTATGGAGTTGTATATATTTTTACCAATAGAGTGAATTTTTTTGTGAATTTTTTTTAGCTCTTCTATATCTTGATTATTGAGGTATTTATTCTTATCTAAAGAGTTTAGCCAGAGATTAAATTCACACCTATCGTGAGATAGTTCAATAGATGTTATTAGGCATCCAGTTTTAATATCTGAAATCATTTTTTTCATCCAGCGTAGGTGATCATTTACATGAATTAATGCCATAGATTCTCTTAATTGATTTTCAATAAGTGGTAAATCACCATCTATTACCTCAAAAAGAAAACCTTTTGATGTTGCATTTACAACTGTATCTTTATATGAGTATATTTTTTTAATGATAGAGATATCTATACTGTTTTCTATGCAGTAGATAATTAACTCTTTAGATAACTGTTCAAAAAAGTCAGCGTGCATGTTGTAAGGCATTGTCTCTTTAAAATTATCTTTTATCATTTTTGTATATATTTTTATTATTGTTTCATTATTCTGACCTAATGTTTTAGCAAACATATCGCGTAGAATTTCTTTAAGAGTATCTGTATTGTCTAAAAAATCTTTTACATTAGAGTTCTCAATGTATTTTTCGAAAAAGGAGTCATAAATATTATCCAATAACTGTTTAATCAATTCATTTTCAGGTAGAGTATTTAGACTATTCATTGACCAACCTAGTACTTTATTTACATTGAATTTTGTTATTCCTCTATTCTAGCACAAAAAATTAATTTATAACTAGAGTTTTATAAGAAGTCTAATCTCTAGTAGTTCAAAAGTTTATGACTTCAGCAATTAGGTGATATAATTTTAAAATTTTAAGAAAGAGGCATATATGGCATCAGCGCTAACTTTCAGCGATATACTTTTAAAACTTCAAATGTTTTGGAAAGAACAAGGTTGTAATATTCTTCAGCCATATGATATTTCCTCAGGAGCAGGAACATTTCATCCTGCTACTTTTTTACGTTCACTTGATTCAAAACCTTGGTCAGTAGCTTATGTAGCTCCAAGTAGACGTCCAACTGATGGTAGGTATGGAGAGAATCCTAATCGTTTAGGTAGCTATTATCAATTTCAAGCTCTTATCAAACCTAGTCCTGACAATATTCAAGAACTTTACTTAAAAAGTTTGGAGTACCTTGGATTAAATCTTAAAGAGCATGACATCCGTTTTGTTGAAGATAATTGGGAGAGTCCGACACTAGGTGCTTGGGGCCTTGGTTGGGAAGTTTGGCTTAATGGTATGGAAGTTACTCAATTTACATATTTTCAACAAGTAGGTGGTATTGCCTGTGAACCTGTGGCTGTTGAAATAACATATGGAACTGAACGACTTGCAATGTATCTTCAAGGGGTACAGAGCATTTTTGATATTGTTTGGAATAGTAACGAACATGGTACTACAACTTACGCAGACATTCATATGCAGAGTGAATATGAGATGAGTCGTTATAACTTTGAAGTAGCAGATATAGACATGCTTTTTGTAGATTTTAATGCGTGTGCAAAAGAGTGCAAACGCTGTTTAGATGAAGAGTTACCGCTTCCTGCTTATGATTACTGTATGAGAGCATCAAACACATTTAATGTACTAGATGCAAGAAAAGCTATTTCAGTAACTGAACGTGCGAACTATATACTTCAAATTCGTGATCTTTCAAAGGCTTGTGCTACTCAATATAAAGCTCAAGAGAGTGAACGTCAAAAACGTGTAGTTGAGAGTCTTAATTGATATTAAAAGATTTAATAAAAATTCTAAATGAGATAAGTCCATTTGAACTGCAAGAGGCTTGGGATAATAGTGGGTTAATTATAGGAGATGAGAACAAAGAGATTAAGAGTGTAGTACTTAGTTTAGATATTGATGAGAGTCTAATAGATATTGCTCCTGAGAATTCAGTACTGCTAACACATCATCCATTGATTTTTTCAGGTCTGAAACAACTTAATTTTAATGAGTACCCTGCTAATCTTATTCAAAAGATGATAAAAAAGAATATTTCCCATATAGCGATGCATACAAATTTTGATAAAACACACTTAAATCGTTATGTTGGAGAAAAAATATTAGGATTTGAGATTGCTGATGAAGAATCTTTTGTCTTAAAAATGCATTGTGACATGAGTTTTGAAAATCTAATGTTACATGTTAAAAGTAGGCTTGGATTAGAGAATTTAAAAGTAGTAAAAGGTAAAGAGTATATTGAGACAATAGCTTTAACAACAGGCTCAGGAGCGTCACTTCTAAGTTTTGTTGATGCAGACTGTTTTTTAACAGGTGACATAAAATACCATGATGCGATGCAAGCCTCATCGCTTAATTTATCTCTAATTGAGATTGGACATTTTGAAAGTGAGCGCTTTTTTGGTGAAGTTTTGGCAAAAAGTTTGAAAAATATCTCATTAAGCGTTATAATTTCAAATTCGAAAAATCCGTTTACTTACATATAAGGATTCATACACCAATGAACAAACACCTAGAACAATTAATTGACCTCTCAGTAATAGACAAAGAGATAGCTGAATATGAGCCAAAAATAGCCAATGCAAAGGCTTCATATACAAAACTTATTGCAAGACAAGAAGAAGCAAATAGTGCTATGGAAGTTTTACAAGAAGAGATTAAAGCTGAACAGCTTAAAAAGCAAAAACATGATTTGCATTTAGCAGAACTTTCAGAAAAGCTAGTTAAAAATAGTAAAAGAGGCTCAGACGTTAAAAATGAGCGTGAAGCAAAATCTCTTCAACTAGAAGATGAAATTGCTAAAGAGCAGATAGATTTTGCAAATGAAGAGATTGCAAGATTAGATACTATTATCTCAAATAAGAATGAGCAGATTGCAGAGTTAAACGATACAGTTACATCCGTTAATGATGAGCTTAAAAGTGTTCAAGGCGATGTTGATGCACAGGTTGCATCAATTGAAAAAGATAGACAGATAGTTTTTGATAAAAAGACTGAACTTGTTAGCGAAGTTAATCAAAAAGCTCTTGCATTTTACGAAAAAATTCGTCGCTGGGCTGGAGAGAGTTCAGTTGTAAAAGTAAAAAGACAAGCATGTCATGGTTGTTATTTGAAAATTAGTGATAAAGTATTTTTCGAAGTAGTACGTGGCGAAGAGATTATTACTTGCCCACATTGTGGACGTATTTTATATTATGAAGCTGAAGAAGAGAATGATTCGGTTGCGTAAGTGTCATTTAGACACATCTATTGGCTAACGTTAGCCTTGCTCCACATAGTAGCACTACCAATTTTGGTGCTACTTTCATTTAAACAACGCTACAAACAGTCGATTCCAGCGCGGTTTTTTCTTTTTAATAACTCTAAACCAAAAGATTCAGATATATGGTTTCATGCAAGTTCACTGGGTGAGACTATTGCACTTTCACCGCTGATTGAGCAATTTAAAGATAAAAATCTATTTATAAGCTCAACTACACAAACTGGATTTTGTAGAGCAGGTGAGTACAACATTCAAAGGTCGTATCTTCCCTTTGAAACACTTTTAAAGTTTTGGATTCCTCGTACTAAAGTTTTAGTAGTCATGGAGGCTGAACTTTGGTTGTTACTTTTTAGTTATGCGAAAAGCAAAGGTGCTAAAACTGTTTTAATAAATGCAAGAATTTCAGATAGAAGTCTAAAAAGTTATATGCGTTTTAGATGGTTATATAAAAAAATATTTTCTCAAATTGATGAGGTATATGCGCAAAGTATTATAGATAAAGAGCGACTTGAGAGTTTAGGTGCAGCAAATGTTAAAGTAAGTGGAAATATTAAATTAGCCCAAATTCCAAAAGTAAAAACAGAACTTCTAAAGCCAGAAAGCCTAATTATAACAGCGGCTAGTACACATAAAGGTGAAGAAGAGGGGATAATAGAGGCATATTTACACTTTGGCAAAGGAAAGCTAGTAGTTGTTCCACGTCATCCTGAACGTTTTGAAAGCGTTGCAAAGATGATGCAAAAATACGCCAATAGTAGTGGTAAAACTTTTGAGAAGTTTAGCACTACTAAAGAGTTAAAAGCAGATATGATTTTAGCAGATGTAATGGGTGAACTAAACAGTATTTACGCAATTACAGATATTACAATTTTAGGTGGTGCATTCGTGAGCATTGGTGGGCATAATCCACTTGAACCACTATATTTTGCAAATCGTATTATAAGCGGAGTTGAGATTTTTAACCAAAGACCACTATTTGAAGCGATGAAAAATGTTCACTTCTCATCTTTAAAAGAGCTTGATAAAGCGTTAGAAGTCGCCCTAAACTCACCACCAGCCTCTTTAAAACAAGAGTGCGACATAGATGATATTATAAATTCAATTTCAAAGGAAATTAAATGAGTGAGAATAAAAGAGAAGATAAGGCGTATAAAATTTTAGCAATACAAGAGGGAATTTCAAACTCCAAGGCGAAAGCTTTAATAGATAGAGGAGTTGTCTACTCTGGTGGTCGTCAAATAAAAGTTGCACGTGCTGATATGGATACGCGTACTGTTTTTAGAGTAGATAAAATTGAAAAGACTACGATTATGTTTCAAGATGAAAATATTTTAGTTGTAGATAAACCAGCATTTAAGCGAAGTGATGAGATAGAAAAAGAGTTTGGTTACCCACTATTACACCGCTTAGATCAGCAGACAAGTGGTGTTTTAGTAATGTGTAAGAATGAAGAGTTTAGAGAAGCAGCTATTGCTGAATTTAAAGCAGATCGTGTTTATAAAGAGTATAGCGCATGGGTTGAGGGTATTATAATTGATAATATTGTTATTGATAAGCCTATTTTGACACAAAAAGGTAGTCGTGCTGTAAGTAAGGTGAGTACAAAAGGTAAGCCAGCTACAACGGAGGTATTTGTTGATGAGGTAGTTGGTAAACGTTCAAAAGTGAAAGTTGTAATTCATGAGGGACGCACACACCAGATTCGTGTACATATGAGAAGCGTTGGTCATCCAGTTGTAGGTGATGAGCAATATGGTGGTAAAAACTATAAAAGAATAATGCTTCATGCTAAAAAGTTTGAACTTTTTGATTATAAGTTTGAAGCACATGAACCTAAAATATTTGGACATATTCAGGGTTAAAATATGGTTCTTATTTGGTTATTTTTATAATGTTTCCAAAGAAACAAATCACTTGGAAAAAGATTCTCATTTTTAGATGATAAAATAGGAACACAAAAGTGAGTATATACTAGATATATAAAGCAGACTAAACGTAAAAGAGCATCTTTTATTTTTGAAGTCGCTTGAATTATAACTGAGACGCTTTAGGGACAATGATTAAAAAGTTTGTTTGAAATACTCTAGTTTAAGGATTTAAATAGAAGTGGCGGACAGCGAGAGATTCGAACTCTCGGTACCCGTAAAGGTACGCACCCTTAGCAGGGGTGTGGTTTCAGCCACTCACCCAGCTGTCCGTTTGAGGGAAGAATTATAGTTAAACAAAGCTAATAATGTTCTTAAACTTCACTCATTTGTTGTAAAATTATTTTTGTTGTTTCCACTGGGTTCTTCGATTTATATATTGGTCTTCCTACTACTATGAAATCACTTAGTTCATTTTTAGCAGTTTTAATGTCTGCAATACGTTTTTGATCATCTCCTGCTGCTCCAAATGGACGGATTCCAGGAGTTAGTGTGATAAACTCATTTGAAGTTTCATTTTTAATTGTACGGCTTTCATGTACACTACTTACAACACCATCTAATTTATTCTGAAAACTAAGTTTTGCAAATTTTGTAGCTACTGTTTCAATATCTTTAGAGTATATTTTAGAAAATTCTTCCTCATCAAAAGATGTTAATGCGGTAACAGCAAGAACTAGTGGACGATTTTTATATATACTTAGACGTTGCATAACTGTTCTCATAGCAACTTCACCAGCACTTGCATGAATGTTAAACATATCCACTCCTAAATTTGCAATAACTTCAGCAGTATCTGCCATTGTATTTGGAATGTCGTACAGTTTTAAATCTAAAAAAATTTTAAAACTGCTATTTATGGTTTTTAACTCTTTTATAAATGCTGCGCCATCACGCACGTAGGAACGAAGTCCTACTTTTAGCCAGATGTCAAAATCTTTTAGGCTTTTAGCAAGTTCTAGGTTCTCTTTACGTGAAGGTAAATCAAGTGCGACACAAAGCTGCATTAATTAGAGCCTATGCTTTTTTCTATTAGTCCTACAATACTTGGATCTTCAAGGGTTGATGTATCTTGAGTAATCTCTTCACCTTTTGCAATAGAACGTAAAATTCTACGCATAATTTTTCCACTTCTTGTTTTTGGAAGACCTGGAACAAATGCGATTGTGTCACATTTTGCTATTGGTCCAATAGATGTGACAATCATTTTATTTATATCTTTGATAAGCTCTACATCTTCGCCTAAATTTTCTGCATCTTTTAACACAACATATGCAAAAAGTGCTTCACCTTTTATGCTATCTGGTTTTGCAACAACAGCAACTTCTGCGACATTATCATGATTACCAATGGCAGCTTCCACTTCAGCAGAACCAATGCGGTGACCTGAAACATTTATAACATCATCTGTACGACCAGTTATGATGATGTACCCATCATCATCATACATTGCACCATCACCACTAAAGTAAACTGGATTACCGTTCTTTTTTACATCACCAAAATAGCTTTTCTTAAAACGTTCAGGATCACCCCAAATATTTCTTATCATACTTGGCCATGGTTTTGTGATACAAAGAAGACCCTTTTCACCTTTTGGTGTTGGATTTCCATTTTCATCCATGATTTCGGCCATAATTCCAGGAAGAGGAAAAGTTGCAGAACCAGGTTTTGTTGGAGTTGCTCCTGGTAGTGGACTAATCATGTGTCCACCAGTTTCTGTTTGCCACCATGTATCTACAATTGGACAGTTTGAATTACCAATTGTCTCATAGTACCAGTTCCAAGCATCAGGATTAATTGGTTCACCAACAGTTCCTAAAATTTTTAAAGAACTCAAATCATATTTTGCTGGTTCATCTTTTCCAACTTTATGTAGTAGTCTAATAGCTGTAGGAGCTGTGTAAAATTGATTGACTTTATACTCTTCAACCATTCTCCACAAGCGTCCAGCATCTGGGTAAATTGGAACACCCTCAAACATAATAGTAGTAGCTCCAGCAGCAAGTGGTCCATAAACAATATATGTGTGTCCAGTGATCCAGCCAACATCAGCTGTACACCAAAAAGTGTCATTCTCTTTTACATCAAATACATTTTCCATTGTCATTTGAGCCCAAAGAATATAACCTGCACTTGAGTGCTGAACACCTTTTGGTTTACCAGTTGAACCAGAAGTGTAGAGTAAAAATAGTGGGTCTTCACTCTGCATGATTTCAGGCTCACACTTAGGGCTTTCACTTTTAATAAGTTCATTATAGATATAGTCACGACCACTTACATACTCAATTGGTTCATTATTTCTAAGAACTATTAAAACGCTCTCAATTGATTCACATCCAGTAGATAATGCATCATCAACAACTGGTTTTAACATATATGGCTTACCACGTCTATAAGCACCATCTGAAGTAATAACTAGTTTAGCCTCAGCATCTTCAATTCTATCTCTAAGAGCATCTGCACTAAATCCACCAAATACAACACTGTGAATTGCACCAATTCTAGCACATGCTAACATTGAAATCGCAGCCTCTGGAATCATTGGCATATAGATTACAACGCGATCACCTTTTTTAATATTGAATTTGTTTTTTAAAAGATTTGCTGTTTTATTGACTTCATATGAGAGTTCTCTATATGTTAGAACTTTTTGATCACCGAGTTCACCCTCAAAAATAATTGCAGCTTTATTCTTACGTTCATCTAAATGACGGTCAAGACATTGATAAGAGACATTTAATTCACCACCTTCAAACCATTTGTAAAATGGTGCATCAGCCTCATTTAATGTATTTATATATGGTGTAAACCAACTTATTTTATCTTTTGCATGATTGTCCCAAAATCCAAGATAGTCTTCATTTGAATCGGCAACTTGCTCATTGTATTCACACATATTTTTAATACGTGCATTTTTGCTTAACTCACGGTTAGGATAATATACAGGACGTTCTTCACTCATTGAAATTCCTTTTAAATAGAATAAGATTGCTGTAATTCTAGCAAATTAAGATAAACTTTGTCTTATTTAAAATAATATTTACTTTTTTAAAATATTGAAAGTACTATTTTCATTAGGTGATTGTATCAAAATTTTAAAAAAGTGAGGTACAATATCGCAAATTTTTTAAAGGTATTTAATATGGCAGATTTAAAAACGTACGATTTTTCTGAAAGTGAGTTAGAAACATTTCAATACGCTAAAATGACAACATCAAAAGGTGTTATTTGGTTAAAACTTTATGTTGATGAGGTTGCAAATACTGTTTCTAACTTTGTATCTTTAGTAAATGATGGTTTCTATAATGATCTTAGCTTTCACCGTGTAATTCCAGGCTTTATGGCACAAGGTGGGTGCCCACATGGTACAGGAACAGGTGGACCGGGTTGGTCTATTCCTTGTGAGACATCATTAAACACGCATCGTCATACAAAAGGAACTCTATCAATGGCACATGCTGGGCCAAATACTGGTGGAAGTCAATTTTTTATCTGTTTTGTACCATGTCCTCATTTAGATGGTGTTCATACAGTTTTTGGTGGAATAGAAGAGAGTGATGCAGATAGTTTTAAATCTCTTGATTCTATTGATGGGCAAGATAAAATTGAAACTGTAGAGATTTTAGCTGAACGTTCGTAATGCTTGTACATATCTGTTGTAGTGTAGATAGTCACTTCTTTTTAGAACGACTGCAACAGGAGTTCCCAGAAGAAAAACTTCTGGGTTTCTTCTATGATCCTAATATCCATCCATATAGTGAATATAAATTAAGACTTATTGACGTAAAAAGAAGCTGTAAAAAGTTGGGTATTGAGCTGATAGAAGGCGATTATGATGTTGAAGATTGGATGAGTGCAGTCAGAGGATTAGAGCATGAACCTGAAAAGGGATCTCGTTGTGAAGTCTGTTTTGATAAACGTTTTGAAGTAAGTGGTCATAAAGCGTTAGAATTAGGTGAAGCAAAATTTACTACAACACTGCTTGTGAGTCCACTTAAATCACAAGAACAGCTGAAAAACTCAGGAGAACAATTCTCAAAAGAGCATAATATTGAATTCATCTATTTAGATTATAGAAAAGATGGTGGTACTCAAATACAATCTGCTGTTAGTAAAGAGGAACAATTGTACCGTCAAAATTATTGCGGTTGTCTTTATGGATTAAATATGCAAAGAGATTCTCAAGAAAAGTTAGCAGATGAACTAATGATGCCACTTGATGGCAGAGTACTCCCTGGAAGCGTAGATGAGAGACTAAGCTTTTATGAGCATAGAATGGAGTTAGAAGAGTTAGGTCAAGAATATAAAATTGTTAAACAAAAATTTTTGAACTATAGACAGCTTAGCGGACGTCTACTATTTGGTAAAAAGGTTGTACCATCTTTTTTTTTACATTATTCAACAATTAATAGAGAAAAAGCCCAAGCAAGAGTTGAGTTTTCAGATAATGGTGTACACTATTTAAATCGTGATGAAGTTCGCTTAATTGAGTTGTATAGATTTAATGAGTTAGCAAATAGTTCATTTAAAAGTGTCAAAGAGCTGATCTTTTCTCCACTAAAAATTGCAAAAGAACTTGGTGTTCGTTCAAAATTAACTGAAAATAGTTATGATTTATCGGCAATAATTATAATAGATAAACTCTATGATGCAAAAATAACAGTAGAACTAAAAAGTAAAAATTATGAGGATGTAAAAGAGAATTTAATAGTTTTAAATTAGACCGATTATTATAATAGGTCTAATTTGTTTTTACTCTAATTATGCAACTAGTTTTTTACACTCAACAATACATGCAGCACATGATTCTGCACAGTTCTTACACTCAACATGCATATTAGCATGTTTTTTACACTCTTTCTCACAAGCAATACATGCATCAATACAAACATTTGCAAACTTAGGTAAAAGGTCAGACTTTAAAGATGCAAGTTTTGATAATGTCTCACACATAGGTAGCATTTCAGTAACTGTATTTAGGCAGTCAATCATAGTTTGATCTCCACCTTTTATAAGATCAATACAGTGATCTTGGCAAAGACTACCTTGTCTAACACAATGAAGAGAAGCATCAATCGCTTTTTCATTAGGATTTTTATGACTAGCATGGTTATGCTTACTATGCTCTTTATGTCCTTTATGCTCGTCCATACTAGCAATAGCACTTGTAGCGAATGCAGTAGTAGCTGCAGCTGCTCCTAAAAGTAAATTTCTACGACTATTGTCCTCTACAGACTTTTCATTATGTTCAGTAGTCATTCTTATCCTTACCTATTTTTTAAGTTTTAGCATTAGATACTAAGAGGATAATGGTACATTTATTCTTCTTAATTTAAAAAATTATATTACGTATTCGTAATAAATAAAAGAAAATTTAGCATTAATTATACACAAACAAACATAAAGAAATAAATATAATCTATTGACATAAGCTATTAATATTAATTATACTTCTTGTGTGTGAAAAATCAAAGTAAGAGTAAGGAAAGAGTAATGAGTATAAGTAAGAAAATAGCACTAAGTGCTACAACGG
>Ga0316209_1000760_pt1 | contig 46227 bp, 41 predicted proteins | sample 6monopyrite_MG_FD_204945 | JGI IMG/M metagenome (GOLD analysis project Ga0316209, IMG submission 204945) | Microbial mat bacterial communities from mineral coupon in-situ incubated in ocean water Damariscotta River, Maine, United States -... | ecosystem: Environmental > Aquatic > Marine >...
GGGATCGTCTCTTCGAGGGCGGCGAGCATGCCGAGACCGAGCAGGTCGATCTTGATGATCCCCATGTCGGCGCAGTCTTCTTTGTCCCATTGCACGATGCGCCGATCGACCATGGTCGCGGGTTCGATCGGAACGACCTCGTCGAGGCGGCCGGCGGCGATGACGATGCCGCCACTGTGTTGGCCGAGATGTCGCGGGAGGCCCTGGACTTCGCGGGTGAGCAGGATCCAGTTCTGGACGTCCGGGGACTCGGGGTCGAGCTTGGCCTCTCGGAGTCTCTGCAGGAACTCCGCTTCGACCTCCGACTGCGGTCCTTCATCGTCTGCGGCTCCACGCTCGGCCGCACTACTGCGGGGCATGGCGGGGAAGTCGAGCCGCGCGACCAACTTCGAGAGCCGGCCGATCGCTTCGGGGTCCTGGCCGAGGACCTTGCCCATCTCGCGGACCGCCATCTTGATCCGGTAGGTGATGACGTTGGCGGTCATGGCGGAGCCGCTATGGCCGTATTTCGAGAAGACGTATTGGATGACCTTCTCGCGCTGGTCTCCGGAGGGCAGGTCGATGTCGATGTCGGGCCACTCGCCGCGTTCTTCCGAGAGGAAGCGTTCGAAGAGGAGGTCCATACCGACGGGGTCGACGGCGGTGATGCCCAGGGCATAACAGACGGCGCTATTGGCTGCGGAGCCGCGACCCTGGCAGAGGATTCGCTGCATCCGGGCAAAGGACGAGATGTCCTCGACGATCAGGAAATAGCCCGCGAGGTCGAGCTTCTCGATCACATCGAGTTCGTGGGCGAGTTGATTGCGGACGCGCTCGCTCGGGGCGTCCCCGTATCGTTCCCGCGCACCGATCCGGGTGAGCTCGCGGAGCCGACTCATCTGGGTTTCTCCCGGCGCGAGGGGATACTCGGGAAAGTGATAGTCGAGGTTCTCGAGGGTGAATTCACAGCGCTCGGCGATCGCGCGGGACTGGAGGATCCATTCCGGGTGATCCCGGAAGCGCCGCACGATTTCTTCGCGGGTGTGAAGATGGCCCTCACCGTTAGGCGGGAGATGACGGCCGACCGTGTCGAGGGTCCTGCGCTCGCGAAGACAGATCAGCGCGTCGAGCAGACGTCGGTCCGACGCCCGGGCACAGCGCACGTCCCCGGTTGCCACCACGGGGATTCGCCGGTCCATCGCCATTTCGGCCGCCCGCCGTCCGATGGCTTCGATGCGCCGATCGAGGAGATGGGAGACATCGACCGCGAGGCGATCGCCAAAAGTTTGATGAGCGCGGTCGAGCAGGGCGGGATGAAGCCGCTCATCGCCGCGCAAGAGCACGCTCCAATGCCCCGCCTCGGATTCCAGCTCGTCCCAACTCAGTTGGACACGATTGCGCGCTCGCGCGTCCCGAGCTTCGAGCCCCTTGTCCCGCCGTGAGTGGGCCAGCGAAAGCATCCGGCAAAGTCGCCGCCATCCCTCCTGGGATTCGCATAACAAGAGCACCCGGTCGGGCGCGGCAAGAGGAGCGGCCCCCTCGAGCGCGTTCAATCCACCGACGGAAACGGACGCGCCCGTGAGCGCTCGGATCCCCGCTTGTTGCGCGGCGCGATGGAAGCGGGGGGAGCCCGAGACGCCGTCGCGATCGGCCAGGGCGAGGGTCTCGTGTCCCTGGTCGACGGCGGCCTGGATCAGGTCTTCGGGGTTGCTCGCCCCTTCGAGGAAGGAAAAGGCGCTTCGGGTGCGGAGTTCGACGTAGTCCTGGGGGCTCAGGGGGGAGGGCATGCCTTATTTTCGTCTTATTTTCGCCATTGATCAATCGTATACTTGGCTCATTCTCTCCCCGTCGGCCCCCGCGACGCATTACAGTCCCGGCTCAAATGAGGCATTTCCTGAAATGAACGCGCCCCAGACCGCCCTGGTCGTCGATGACGAAGACCAGCTGCTGCGCTTGATCGCTCGTGTGATCGAGCGATCGGGTGGCCGCGTCCTGACCGCGGAGTCCGGCCCGGCCGCACGGGAGGTGTTCGCGGCCCACCGTGACGAGATCGGAATCATCTTGCTCGATGTCACGATGCCCGGGGGCGATGGCGCTGAAAAACTGATGCCCGAATTCCTGGCGGAGCGCCCCGATCTGCGGGTCATCATCACGAGCGGCGATCTGTTGCCGCCGAATCTCGAAGCGGAGCTGAGCCGCGTCGGCGGCGAGTTCCTGAAAAAGCCCTTCGTGCCCAAGACGCTGGTGCGCATGCTCGAAGGCGTGGGTGAATCGGCCGCGTCACCCACATCACCTACTGCGTCCGCGACGCCCGGGATCTCCTAGATGGCTTCCATCGCGGTCATCGGCGGAGGACTCGCGGGCCTCGTCTGCGGCTCGCGCCTGTCCCGTGCGGGACATGATGTCGAGATCTTCGAGGCGGGCCACCGCGTGGGCGGTCGCCTCTCGCCGATCGAAACCGAGCACGGCGTGCTCGAACCCGCCGTGGGTGAGATCGGATGGGGGGACGCAAATTTGCGCGCCCTCGTCGCGAGTCTGGGGCTCACCTCGGAAGGGGATGCCTTTCTGAAACGCAAGCATGGTCTCGTGTTAGGCGGCCGGCTCCATCGTCCGCCGCCGCTGCGTAAACGCGAGTTCCTCGCGCCGACCTTCGCCCCGCGCATGGATCGTCCCATCGATGCGGTCTTCCGGAAGCCCCCGCGCTGGCGCGACCGACATCCACTGGTTCGGGCCATCTGGGACTCGATGCGCCAGACCGATCTCGATGCGCCGGCTTCTGTCCGCGCTCTCGATGATGTGCCGTGGCAGCGCGCTTCGATCCGAGCCTTTGGCACGCGTTGGACGACGACTCGTCTGGCTCCGGCGCTCCTTGCGCGGACGGGGGTCGACTTGTCGCTCGAGTCCGCCGCGGTCGTGGTGCCCATGCTGGCACGGCTGCTCGCCGGTTCCGGTCGATCTGTGGCCCTCGATGGGGGCCTGGTCGGACTCGTTGAGGCCCTCGCTTCATCACAACGGGTTCGGACCGGCGTTCGTGTGGAGCAACTCGAGCCGACAACGGACGGGGTGCGGATCCGATACCGCTCGAATGGTCGCGATGGCGTCGCCCTTGCGGATGCCGCGGTGATCGCGCTGCCCCCGAGTGAGATCGTGCGGATCTGCCCGAAGCTCACGCCGGCGGAGCGCGGCCATTTCGAATCGATCGAGCCCCGGCGCTCGATCGTGATTCATCGTCGCGTGACCGAGGATGCGTGGCTCCTGCGCGGTGTCGCTGGGGTGACCTTTGTGCCCGGCGAGCTGCCGGATATGCGGGACCTGCGAATCCTTGGGCCGCCAGCGGAACCTTACGCGTCGGATCCGTTCTGGATGCGGATCTCCCTCGATGTGGGATCGGTGGACGGCTACTGGAACGAGTCCGATCTATCGATCGTGCAGAAGGTGGACGCGACGTTCCGTGGTTCGCCCCTGGGCGCACTGCCGGAAGGGCCTTCGCGCGTCGAGCGGCTGCCGGAGATTATTTCGGTGCAAGGCCGTGGCGCCCTCGCGCGCCGCGATCGCTTCACAAAGCGATGTGAGCGTTCACCGCGCCTCGCCTTCGCGACGAGCGCGCTCGCGACCCCGGATCTCGAAGGGCGCGTGACGGTCGGCATGCGTGCAGCGGCCGAAGCGATTCGGCTACTGCAGCAGGATGCCGCTCACACCGAGCCGCCCGCCAAAGAAGCCGGCGAGCGCTGAGTTCCGATGGGCGGCAGGGCGGTCGAAGGCGCGGAAGAGCACTCGGGCCGGCCACGGTGCGTACTGCACGCGGACATGGATGCGTTCTACGCATCGGTTGAACAGCGCGACCATCCCGAGCTTCGCGGGCGACCCATTGTTGTGGGCGGGGCCGGGCCGCGCGGGGTCGTCGCTGCGGCGAGCTACGAGGCGCGTGAGTTTGGCGTCTTCTCCGCGATGTCGAGCATCGAAGCGAAGAAGCGATGCCCCGACCTGATCTTCGTGCCGGGCAGCATGAAGCGTTATGCGGAAGAGTCGCGGCGCGTCTTCGAGATTTTTCGGACGTATTCGCCGCTCGTCGAGGGGCTCTCGCTCGATGAGGCCTTTCTTGATCTGACGGGGACTGAGCGATTGCTCGGTCCGGCGCGTGAGGTGGGCGAGCGGCTGAGACGCGAGGTTCGGGAAACGACGTCACTGCCGATCTCGGTGGGGATCGGGCCGATCAAGATGGTCGCGAAGATTGCGAGTGGGGCCGCCAAGCCCGATGGTCTGCTCGAGATTCCCCCGGACGCGGTGCGCGCTTTTCTCGACCCGCTTCCCGCGCGAAAGATCTGGGGCGTCGGTCCCGTCGCGGGTGAGCGTCTTGAGGGCTTCGGGTACCGGACGATCGGAGACCTGGCGCGCGCCGAGCCTCAAAGCCTCCGCGCGCATCTTGGGGATTGGGGCGAATCGATCGGGCGTTTGGCGCGGGGCGTCGACATCCGCGAAGTCGAGCCGCATCGGGAAGCGGTTTCGATTTCCGAAGAGAACACTTTCGAACGGGACGTGAGCGACCGAGCGTTGCTCGAAGCGACGATCTTGACTCATGCTGAAGCCGTCGCTCGCAGGCTCCGCCGCCAGGGGCTCTTCGCGCGGACCGTCGTTTTGAAGTGGCGCTTGGCGAGACGCACGAAAGAGGGGCCGCGGGGCTATCCCGCGCGGACGCGTCAGCTGACCCTTACCGACCCGACCGATGACGGTGAGGTCGTCTCCCAGGTCGCGAAGTCCTTGCTCGAGGATGCGCTGCTCGAACCGGTTCGTCTGCTTGGCGTTGGGGTCAGCGGACTCGTCGATGGCGAGGGCGGCGCCGCGCAACTCTCGCTCTTCGATGCGGCTCCGGATCCGAAGACCCTGCAGGCCCCGCCCCGCAAGCGGAAGCTCAATCGGGCACTCGATGCGCTCGCGGATCGCTTTGGCGATGATGTCGTGCGCCGGGCGAGTCAGGCGGAAGCGCGTCACGCGACGCTCTCGGGCCAATGGAAGAAGGGCAGCCGTGATACCCACGGCCCCCACGATTCAAACGATGCAGCGGAAGGAGACGACGAGCGATGAGCGAAGGACGTTTGGCAGGCAAACGGATTCTGGTCACCCATTCGGACGACTATATGGGGCCGCCAACGATCGAGCTCTTTCGTGAGCAGGGGGCGGAGGTCATCGATGATCGAACGGATCTTTCGAGCGACCCGGAAGCGGCCGCACGAATCGTCGCCGAGGCCGGGGAGATCGACGTGCTCGTCGCCAACTTCGCAGCGCCGGCCAATCTCGGAAAGATGGCCGTCGAGATGGACGACGAGACCTGGCATCAGATGTTCGACGTCATGGTTCACCCGCTCCATCGCGTCGTGCGCGCCGTGTTACCGCAGATGTATGAACGCAAGCGAGGCAAGATCGTTGTCTTTGGAAGCGCGACGGGACTCAAAGCGCTTGAAGGCGTCTCTGCCTATAGCGCCGCCCGCTCCGCACAGGTCGGTTACGTCCGAACCGTGGGCGCGGAAGCCGCACGACATAACGTGCAGATGAATCTGATCGCGCAGAACTTCGTCGAGAACCCCGAGTACTTTCCCCCGGCCTTCGTCGAAACCGACGCGTTCAAGCAGTTGCTTGCGAACGGGGTCCCCATTGGACGCCTGGCGACGGGCCGCGAGGATGCTCAGTTCGCGCTCTTCCTGGCTTCGGATGAGAGCGACTTCTTTGTGGGCCAATCGATCCCGTTCAGCGGGGGCTGGGCTCAGTAGGTTAGACGTCCCATCGATAGACGCGCATCGGCGGCACGTTCAGCAACTCGAGCTGGATCTTAGCCGAGCCGAAAACGGTCTTGCCTAACGTGTGGACGACGTCGCGGAATTGGTAGGCGACGAATCGTCCACCCGGAGCGAGGCAGTCTCGGACGGATGTGAGGATCGAGATGCCGAGATCCCGGGGCATCGTGGAGAAGGGGATGCCCGAAAGCACGGCATCGGGGGCGGCGAGTTCGTGCTTCGCGAGGGCTTCGGGGATATCCGCAGCACTCCCGTGATGAACGATCAGGCGCGGATCGTGAATCGTCTCCTTTAAGAGGTCACAGAAGCCGGGATTGAGTTCGATCGCGAGGAGCCTGGCCTTGGGGTGCATCGCCTGGAGGAGCGCTTTGGTCGTCCCGCCGGTTCCTGGACCGAGTTCGATCACGACATCCGCGGTGGCGACTTCGGCGGTTCGCGTGATGCGGCGCTCCATCCATCGGGAGCTGGGGATGATCGAGCCGACTTCTTTGGGGCGATCGAGGAAGCCCTTGAGGAATGCGATGGGGTGGGCGGGTTTGAGAAGAAGTGGATTCTCGGATGCGCGGCTTTCGTCATGCCGGATCTCGGGCAAGGGGTTCTCCCTGGGAGGTGGAGCGGGTGGATTCGATTCGGTCGGATTCGTTTGCGCTTCTGTTTGCATAGTGAAGTCTAGTCATAGAGCCCATCGATCTGCCAGCGTTTCGTCTTCCAATCGAAGCAGAGTCGCAGAACCGTCCCGTCTTGAAGGCGAACATCGTAATGATCGATGGCGAAATGAGTAGGGTTCGACCACCAGTGGCCCGTCGTTCGCCAGGGCCCCGCTGCATTCAAGATTCGTCCGCGGCTGAGCGGGCTTTGCAGGTGGGACGGGCGACCCCGAGAAAGGCGCACCTCTGCGGGAACGGGAGGACGAAGGGCCCGCATTGTTAGGCGGGGGCCGCGACGGCCGAGCCGGTTCGAGGCTTGTGCTGGGGTGCCGCGGGGTTTCGGCTTTTTGAAGGGCTTGAGAGCGAAGGCATCCGGTCGATGATCATCGACGACGACCGGTGCGCCGACCCGGTCTTCTCCGCAGATCGAACTCAACTCCGCGAGGGTTTGATCGAGGGCGCCGGGGCTTGGGCCTCGGGGCAGGAAGAGGTCGAGCTGCTCTCGGCGCAGAGCGATGCCTTCGCAGAGGAGCGTGATGCTCTCGACCGGGGCGAGGGGGGGATCGCGTTCGATCGCGAGGCGCAGCAGGCGCAAGAGGACGCGATCGTCCTGACACGGGGAAGCGACCCCGATGCGTCGGCTCTGTCTGGCACCGCTCTCAAGCGTCATGTCGAGGCGAAGTTCGACGCAGCCGAGCCCACGCAGATCGAGGCGTTCGGTGAGGCGTGAGACGAGGCCTCGCAAAATGAAAGTCAGCGGTTCGAGAGTCGCGATCGCGGCTTCGAGGTCCTGACCTTCTTCGAGGGTCGTCGTGCGAGGCTCGGGAAGCGGAGGTTCGTCCTCTTCGCCGCGCGCCCGAGCGACGAGGGCGAGGAGGCCGGGGCCCAGCCGGGCTGCGAGGTCGCGCGGGGAGAGGCGGAGGAGGTCGTGAATGCGATGGATGCCGAAGCGCGTGAGCGCTTGGGCGGCCTGGTCGTCGGGGTCGAGCAGGTCGATGGGTAGAGGAGACAGAAAGTCGATCTCCTGATTCGGGGGGATGACGTGGGTCGTTCGGATCTCCTGGGTGTGGTTGGAGGTGTAGGTGTGGTCGGATGAGGCACGTGTTAGTCGCGCGGTGAGAGCGAGATGGCGCGCGGCCAAGCGGGCGACGCCCCGAGAAGAGGCGAGGCTGACGAAGCCCTGAAGCCCCGCCCGTTCCGCTCGGGCGTGGAAGACCGAAGCGAAGGTGCGCTCGACGTCATGTTGTTCTTTTACAGGTTTCTCTTTCGCAGAAGCTCGCCGCGATCGATCCGGCTTACGTCCATGTAGAGCAGCGATCCCGGTCGCATCCGCGAAGACCGCTCCCTCCGAAACGAAGAGACCTGAAGCGCGATCGGCGAGCTCTGCACGAGGAGCGAGGGAGAGCGCAACATCGCGCAGAGCCTCCCGTGCGGTTCGCTCGAGGACGGGAGAGGCGATCCGAACCTCGATCTGGGGACACACGGCGCGTGCCTGGGGAAGGGTCTGCCCCGGGTGCACCGCATAGGTAGCCGCTTCGGGGGAGACGGCCAGGATCTCCGCGCGCACGCCGGGGCCGCTCGTGATGGCGAGGGGATGACCGATCAGCTCGGGGCTCGCACGGAGCTCCGCATGAAGAGGAAGGTCGGGGATCAGGAGGCAGGCGATGCGCACGACTAACGTCCTTCGCTACCCAGCTCTTGGGTACCAGGCTCTTGGGTACCAGGTTCTTGGGTGCGAGGTTCTTGGGTGTGAGCCGAGAGAAGGAGGGAGTCACCTGTGGGACGACTGCGATGGCGGCGGATCGTGGCTCGTGTTTCGAGGGCTTCGAGGAGATGGGGCGGGTCGCTGAAACGGGCGTCCTCGGCCTCGAGCTCGAGAATCATCTCCGCACGGGATCCCGTGGACGCGCTTTTAGACAGGGTGATCAGCGTCGTCCGAGTTCCCGCCGCTAAACGTGCGAGCCGGAGCCAGGTCACATCCTTGATCAGGAAGCGAGGAGCCGTTCTGAGGTCCTTCCTGGGGTCGGGTCCCCGAGTGCGTGCTCGTCGGGCTCTGGGTTCATTCGGCGTGAGCCTTCGGGGCATCGTCTCGAAGCGACAAGCATCGAAGAAAACGAGCTCGAAGCCCTCGGTTCGCATGACCCGTTCGCAACATCGAAGTGCTTCATCCTCGTTCCGGGCCCGGACCCAGAGAAGACGATCGAGGTCCGCGGCCTCTCCTCCACGCTCAAGAAGGGCGGCGAGCGCGGCCTCAGGAGAGAAGGCGTCCGCCAGATCGATCCAGGCGACGAGCACACCCGTTCGAAGCGTCTCCGAGAGCATGCCGAGCGCGAGGGAGGTCCGTCCCGTGCTGAGGGTCGGCGGTGGCTTGCTCCATTTTCGAGAAGCGTGGCCGGGTTCTTGGTCGGGATCCTCGGCCGAGGGACTCGGTCCGCAAATCTCGCTCAGCCGTCCGGCTGGAAAACCGCCCCCGAGACGAGCATCGAGGTCTGCAATCCCGGTCGCATGAAAGCGACGGCCGGGGGTTGCTGCGGTCTCGGGGAGAGCGTCGGGAGCAGTCGCGGCGGCGCCTGCCGCGCGAGCAGTCGAAAGATGTGCAGGTTCCGCAACGGCATAGGCCGCGGCAGATCGAATCTGGGAACCGAGATCGACGAGCAAGGACTCGAGGGCTTCGGGGCGAGAAGGGCGCGTTGCGTTGGGACGGCGAGATCCTGAGGGCGATCCTGAGGAAGGGGAGAGAGATTGGGCACGCTCTTGACTGCGCTCATGACGACGTTGAAGACCAGCGGGACGACTTGCCCGTCCGACCGGGGAGTCGGAGCGAGCGGGGGGCATGACCTAACTTTCGCTTTTTATTCGCTTTCGTCAAGAGCGAGAAGCACGAAAGGAGGCACGAAAGAAGGAAAGTACGCCCAGTTAGTCCTTCGCGGCGGGGGCGATCCGGGTCCGGCCCCCGTCGATCGTCACCCGACCCTCGGCGATCAGTTGGACCGCTTTCGGAAAGAGCTCGCGTTCGAGGGCTTGGACGCGCTCGGCGAGGCTGTCCGAGGTGTCGTCGTCGCGGACCTCGACGACGTCCTGAAGCAAGATCGGCCCCTCGTCGTAGCCCTCGCCCACGAAATGGATCGTCGCCCCGGTCAGCTTCACACCCTTTTCGAGGACGGCTTCATGCACGCGGCGTCCGTAGAAGCCCTTGCCCGAGAAGGCGGGGATCAAAGCCGGGTGGACATTGAGCACACGGTCGACATAGCGCTCGCGTAATTCGAAGGGCGAGAGGAAGCCCAGTAAGCAAACGAGGTCCGGCTCGAAGGGAGTGAGGGCCTCGTGAAGGGCGTCATTGAACGCGCTGACATCCGGGTGCGCTTTGCGCGGCACGGCGATCGCGGGGATCCCTCGCTTCGCGGCGCGCTCGAGCCCGAGGGCACTCTTCTTCGAGGAGAGCACACACACGACTTCGGCGGGGAGGCCCCGGTCGATGTGCTCGACCAGATTCTCGAGACTCGTCCCTCTTCCCGAGAGCAGAACGGCGACGCGTAGCGGGCGCGTTGCGCCGGTCATGCCCCGAAGAGGTTCCCGTGGATCTCGCGCGATGCCGGAGACTTGTTAAGCGTGTAGAGATGGATGCCCGGGCACCCGCGATCGATGAGTTCTCGGCATTGCGCCGTTGCCCAGCGCACGCCTAACGCGTAAGTCGCCTCGTCATCGCCTTCAACACGATCGAGTTCGGCTTCGAGCTCGGGCGGGAAGGCAGTGCCGTTTACGCCTGCCATGCGGCGAATCCCCGCGACGGTGGCGATCGGCATGATGCCGGGGATGATCGGAACCTCGATCCCCGCTTCGCGCGCCCGGCGCTCGAAGTCGAAGAACCTCTCGTTGTCGAGAAAGAGGTTGCTCACCAGGAAGTCGCTGCCCGCGTCGACCTTCAGTTTCAAGAACTTCATGTCGGTCTCGGCGTCCGGCGCCTCGGGATGGACCTCCGGTGAACAGGCGGCGCCGATGGTGAATCCGCCGCGCGCGACGATGTGCTCGACGAGTTCGTTCGCGTAGTCGAAAGCCTCGGGCGGGTTCACGAAATCTGGGTCGTCCTTGGGTGGATCGCCGCGCAGGGCCAAGACGTCCTTGATCCCACCCTGTTCGAGCTGGTCGAGGATCGTGCCGACCTGTTCCGGTCGATAGCCCGTGCAGGGGAGATGGCACATCGTGACGAGGCCGAGGTCTCGCGTGATCTCGATGGTCAGATCGACGGTCTTCTCGCGGGTCGTCCCGCCGGCGCCCATCGTGACGGAGACGAAGCCCGGATCGAGCTGCTTGAGCTCGCCGATCGTCTTGCGCAAGGTGCGATAGCCCGCGTCCGTCTTCGGTGGGAAGAATTCGTAGGAGAGAACCGGCTTGTTGGCGTTCTGGTAGATCTCGGAAATGGCCATCTCGGGAGCGTAGCACCGCTCCCCCCATCGATGTCGCCCGTTGACGCCCTGCGGCCCACCAGCGAGACTGCCGTGCGCGAACCGAGGCGCCACGCCGGCCCCTCCGCAATCGATCCCATCATCCCGGCCGCGCGTGAGCGAAGGCCAGCACCGAGAGTGAGTCCAATGTCCGTTCTGGTTACCGGATCCGTCGCCGTCGATCACATCATGGTCTTTGAAGATCATTTCAAGAACCACTTCGTGAGCGACAAGCTCGAGAAGCTGAACGTGGCCTTCCATGTGCCCTCGATGGCGAAGAAATATGGTGGGACCGGCGCGAATATCGCTTACAACCTCTGCCGCCTCGGGGTCGACCCGATCTTGCTCGCGACGGTCGGACCGGACCTGGGTCCCTACGCCGACTGGATGGATCAGAGCGGCGTGCGGCGCGACCACCTGCGCGTGATCGAGGACGAGTACACAGCGGCCTGCTTCATCACGACGGATGCGAGCAATAACCAGATCATCTCGTTTCATCCCGGCGCGATGGATCGCGCCCACGAGGCCAAGGTCTCCGACGTGAACGAGGATTTTTCCGTCGGTATCGTGTCGCCGAATGGTCGCCAGGCGATGATCGACTACGCACGGGACTTGAAGGCGGCGGGCGTGAAGACCGTCGTCGATCCGGGACAGGGGCTGCCGATCCTCGACAAGGACGATCTGCTCACGGCTCTGGATGGCGCGGCGGTCTACATCGTGAACGAATACGAATGGGAGCTCACCCGCGAAAAGACGGGTCTCGATGAGGACGCGATCGCCGAGCGCGTGGGTGCCTTGATCGTGACGCGTGGGGAAACGGGTTCGCTGCTCAGACGAGGCGGGCTCGACGCGGGGATCCTGGTCGAGAATGAGCGAACCGAGATCGCGCCGGTCAAGGCGGATGAGGTCGTGGATCCGACGGGCTGCGGTGATTCCTATCGCGCCGGGCTGCTGTACGCCCTCAAAGAGGGGCTTTCTCTCGAAACGGGAACGAAGCTCGGTAGTCTGATGGGCGCGCTCAAGGTCGCTCACAGCGGTCCGCAGGGAATCACACTCGACGTGAACGAGATTCGGGCTCGCTTCGAGAAGGAATACGACGCCTCGTTCTAGCGGTTTGTGTTAGTCGGGGTGCGTGATCGGGAAGGGGCCGCGAGGGGGGCGATCCGCGATGAGTGCCGATGGATTCGATGTCGTCATCGTCGGCGCCGGGGTGGTCGGGCTCGCGATTGCGGCCCGCCTGGCCTCAGACGATCGCTCGGTCTTGATCCTTGAGCGCGAACCGGGCATCGCCCGCGGTGTGACCAGTCGCAATAGCGAGGTCATTCACGCTGGGATCTACTATCCCGCGGACAGCCTCAAGGCGACGACTTGTGTTGCCGGCCGCGAACGGCTCTATGCCTGGTGCGCCGAATATCGCGTCGACCACAAACGCCTGGGCAAGTTGATCGTGGCGACGGACACATCCGAAATTCCCGTGCTTGAGGACTTGCAGACCCGGGGGCTTCGCAATGGCGTCACGGGGCTCGGTTTGATCGATGCGGCGCGGGTGACTGCGCTCGAGCCCTCGGTTTCGGCGGCGGCTGCTCTCGAATCTCGTGAGACAGGGATCGTCGACGCCCATGCCTTTTGTCTCTCGCTGCTTGGGGCGGCGGAATCCCGTGGTGCCATACTCGCCCTCGACCGGGAGGTCACGCAGCTATCGCGCGCACCCTCCGGCTGGCAGGTGATGACCCGGGCGGGTGAGGACGGACGGGAAGAAGTCGTTTCTGCCGAATGCGTCATCGATGCGGCGGGTCTTGCGGCAGATACGGTGGCAGCGTGCGCGGGACTCGATGTCGATGCACTCGGATGGCGCCAGCATCCCTGCAAGGGCGACTACTTCAAGCTCTCGCCGACCCAGACGGCGGCACGCGCCCTGTCGCGATTGATCTATCCCGTCCCGCAGCAGGCAGGGCTTGGAATTCACGCGACCCTCGATCTCGCGGGGGGCGTCAGGTTCGGTCCCGATACGGAGTACGTCCCGGCGCGAGATGAATTCGATGTCGATCCGGGGAAGGCGCTGAATTTCGCCGCCGCCGCCGCACGCTATCTCCCCGGGCTCGAGGCGAACGCGCTCACTCCCGACTACGCCGGGATCCGTCCGAAACTCGCGGGGCCGGGTGAGTCCTTTCGGGACTTCGTGATTGCGGAATGCAGCGACCAGGGCGCGCCCGGATTCATCGCCTGTCTCGGAATCGAGTCCCCCGGACTCACGGCGGCGCTCGAGATTGCAGAAAGGGTCGCCGATCTCGCCTAACAGGCCTAACGGGACCTAGTGCGACCCAGTGGGACCTAGTGGCCGCAGTCGAGCCAGAGGACGCTAACTCCCATATTGTCCCCGGCCTTCTGGCTGCGATGAGACTGAAGCGCGACCTCCAGGACGCCGCGGCAGGCGTCGGCGGCGCGGCGATCTGCGGGGGCCTCGAGCGCGGTTCGCTGCACCATGGAATGCACCGCACGCGCCGGATCGGAGACGCCGATCCCGGGTTCAGAGAGGCCGTCTGTCGCCAGCACGATCGCGTTCAGACCGGAGATTTCGCGGACGCCGATCTTGGCGTACTGGGCGAGCAGCTCCGGACTCGCTTCTTCGTAACCGAGAAAGGGGGTGAAATTCCATTCGGGATCGGGGCCGCCGAGATCCGTGGCATAGCCCGGGTCCACTGCGAAGAGATGGCTATCGCCGACGGAGAGATGAAGCAGCAGGTCTTCGGCGGGTCGCACGAGCGCTGCGACAAAGGTCGAAGGGGCGGGGGGAAGCTGATTCCGTCCTGCGACTTCGAGAATCGATCGATTGCACGCCATCAAGGCATCGAGGCCCTGCTGCTGCCACCCGGCCTCGTCTGCGACCGGCCGCTCGGCGTCGGTCCAGGATGCGGCAAACTGCTCGAGGATCGTTTCGACCGCGGCTTCCGAGCCCAGCTCTCCATGATGGCCATCGGCGGCGACGAGCAGGGTTCCCCCCTCGCCGAGGGCGTACGCGACACAGTCCTCGTTTGGATCGGTATACGAGTAGGTCTTGGGGGCACCGCCCCGTGAGAGCGCCACCGCAGCGGGACCGAGCGCATCGAGTTCGAGCCGGCCGACCTGTTGATGGTCTCGGCCCCGAAGAAAGGCGGTCTTCATGGGTGCGTCGTCTCGCTCCGACGTGCATCAAGAATGCGATGTGAGAAAACCCGTCGGATCGGTTCACTCGGCGCCTTGAGTTTGCGCTGGACATCACGCCCGTTCACGCTGGTTTCGCGCGACGAAGCGTCCGTGCGACGAGAAGGTACTCCTTATCGATCGGTTCGGATATGTTCCGGACGGACCGCGAGAGAATTCGATCGTGGGGCTCGGGCCTTGGATCGCTTTACGGTAGAGGAGTATCGATTGGCCGCATCGAACGAGTTCGCGACGGAGCTCGTCTTCGCGATCGCGCACGAGGTAGGGAATCACCTCGGTGGCATACGTCTGCAAGCGCATATGCTCGACGAGGATCTCGACGCGCGATCGATGGCCGAGGCTTCGATCCTGATCGACGATTTGGCGGGACGCTCGGGACCGCTTCTCTCGCTGATGCGCCCGCTGTTGCTCAGCGAGTGGCGTGCGGCGGGCGCTTCGCCCTGGTCGAATCTGCTCGCGCGAATCCAGCAGCAGATCGAGGATCAGGGTACGCGGGGCGTTCAGCTCACGATGTCCGTCGAAGACGGGGCAGCGCAGGAGGCGGTCGCACCGGATTTTGAGTGGGTCCACCCGCTGCTCGTTTCGCTCCTCGAGTCAACGATCGCTCATGTTGGTCGTGGCGGGAAACTCGAAGTACGGCTCGAGATGGGCGCGGGCGGCGCAACCCTCCTCATCGAAGACGACGGGGAAGAAGAAGATTTGTCGCCTGCGGCGGCGCCGCGCGGACGCCCGTTGGCGCTCTCGATTGCCCGAGCGCTTCTGGGGCGGATCGGCGGTCGCGTCGAAACGTCGCGTGAAGCTGATCGCAGTCGGGTCGCGCTGATCTTCGTTTAGGGCGGGTCGAGTACGGCCCCGTTAGGCCGCGATTCCCGCCTCGTCGCGCTGCTTCTTGGGACGGATGATCTGAGCCGGCGGCTCACGCACATCCCAGATGAGTCCGACGGCCTGGAAGAGGCGCAGGACGTAGTACGTCATGTCGATCTCCCACCAGAAGAATCCCTGGCGAGCCGAGGCCATGTAGTGATGGTGGTTGTTATGCCACCCCTCACCGAGGGTAAGCAAAGCCAGCCAAAGGTTGTTGCGGCTGTCGTCGCCGGTCTCGTAGCGCTGGCTGCCCCATCGATGGGCCAGGGAATTGATCGAGTACGTCGAGTGCCAGAGCAGCACCGTCGAGATGGAGAAGCCCCAGACGACGCCCGGCAATCCGTCGATCGCATAACAAAAGGCGACGAGCGAGATCGGCACGACGATATGCCATCGCGTCAGGAACACGAGTTCCGGAAAGGCCGCGAAGTCACGAATTCGGTCGACTTCGGTCTCATCGAAATCCCCAGCGAAGATCCACCCCTGATGCGCCCACCAGAAGCCCTTTCGGGGGGAGTGCAGGTCGCCTTCCTCGTCGGAGTAGCGATGGTGGCGGCGATGGCCTCCCGCCCACCACAGGGGACCCTTCTGAACCGCGGCGCAGCCCAAGACGGCGAGGAAGAATTGAAAAGCGCGACTGGTCTTGAACGCCTTGTGAGAGAAGTAGCGGTGGTAGCCGCCGGTGATGCCGAAGAGGCGAGCCCAGAAGAGGCCGAGGCAGAGCGCGATCTCGAAGGTGCCGACGCCGGTATAGAAGGCAAGCAGGCAACTCGCGTGGATGCCCCAATAGATGAACGCGGGGAGGGCGCCCATGCGCTGCCACAGGCCCTCTGTCTTGGGCCGCGCAGAGGGGGCGTTCCGGGACGCTGATGTCGATTCCTCGGTTAGCCCTGCGGGTGGGGCCGAAGCAATGGCGGTTTCGCTCACGTGTGCGCCTCCAGACGCGGGTCGGATCGGTTTTCGGGGGCCGGCAGAACCTACGAACTCGATCGGCAACCGGCATCGCAAGGGCTGTGAAAGTTGAGTCAAAACGGGCTTTCCCGTGGTATTGCGCTAAGTTGCGCGCGCCTTGAACCGGGGGGATCGAGGCCTCAAGCCCCCCAGTCCCACTGCGATTGCCCATCCGTCGAGAAGACCCCGTCTTCTCATTCGGCTAAGGGCTTCGATTTGGCTAAGGGCTTCTTGCCGAAGAATCGTCGGATGCCGCGCCCGGGAATTCACCCGAGGCCCCGCCCGACCAATGAGTTCCATTCATGTCTGATGAGTCCCAGAAGCGGGTCCGCGAGGATCTCCGCAACGTTGCGATTATTGCCCATGTCGACCACGGCAAGACGACCCTCGTCGATGGTCTGCTCAAAGCCTGTGGCGCCTTCAGCGAACATCAGGCCACTGTCGATCGTGTCATGGACTCGGGTGACATCGAAAAAGAGCGTGGCATCACGATCCAGAGCAAGAGTACGGCCGTCGACTACGAAGGCGTCCGCATCCAGCTCGTCGACACCCCCGGCCATGCCGACTTCGGTGGCGAAGTCGAGCGCGTTCTCGGCATGGCGGACACTGCGCTGCTGTTATGCGATGCCTATGAAGGCGTGATGCCGCAGACGCGCTTCGTGCTGCGCAAGGCGCTGAGCCATGGTCTGCGCCCGATCCTGGTCGTGAACAAGATTGACCGGCCGGAAGAACGGGCCGAAGAAGTCGTCAACGAAGTCTTCGACCTGCTCGTCGAACTTGGCGCGAACGACACTCAGCTCGACTTCCCCGTCGTTTATGCGTCGGCGAAGCAGGGCATCTCTTCGACGGAATACGGCGGCGAGATGAAGGACCTGATTCCGGTCCTCGACACGATTCTGCGTCACGCTCCGCCGCCGCTCGTCGACGAAGACGGTCCGCTTCAGTTCCAGGCAGTCACCCTCGGCTATGACTCTTTCGTCGGTCGCCTCGTCATCGGCCGCGTGATTCGCGGCAAGATGAAGCGGGGTGCTCAGGCGATTCGGATCCCGGAAGAAGGTTCGCCCGACTCGTTCCGGATCACGAAGCTCTTCGGAACGCTCGGCACCGACCGGGTCGATATCGAAGAAGCCCGGGCCGGCGACATCGTGATCGTCGCCGGCGTCGACTCGATCGACGTGGGCGATACGGTCTGCGAACCCGGTCATCCCGATCCGCTCCCGCGAATCGCGATCGATCCGCCGACGATTCGCGTTCACCTCTCAGTGAACAACTCGCCCTTCGCGGGTCGCGACGGCAAATACGTTACGAGTCGCCAAATCGGTGAGCGCCTCGAGCGCGAAGCCATGTCGAATATCTCGATCGTGATCGAGAAGACGGACAAGCTCGATACCTTCGCCGTTTCCGGTCGAGGCGAGCTCCAACTCGCCGTTTTGATCGAGACGCTGCGTCGCGAAGGCTACGAGTTCGCGGTGTCCCGCCCGGAGATCATCCTGGCGATGGTCGACGGCAAGCAGTGCGAGCCGGTTGAAGAAGTGGTGGCGGATGTGCCCGAGACCGCAGCCGGCTCGGTCATGGAAAAGTTGGCTCAGCGAAAGGGCCGCATGGACTCGATGGAGCATCAGGGCGATCGCGTTCAGATGCGCTTCACCGTTCCGAGTCGCGGCCTCTTCGGCTATCGCGGCGAGTTCCTGACAGATACCCGCGGCGAGGGCATCCTCTACCGCACAGTCCAGGGTTTCGAGCCCTACGCCGGCGATCTTCCCGGCCGTGGCGTCGGTCCGGCGGTCTGCACGGACCAGGGTCGCACGACGCCCCACGCGATCTTCAAGATCCAGGAGCGTGCGGGTCTTTTTGTCCCGCCCGGAGTTGACGTGTATGAAGGTCAGATCGTCGGCGAGAGTCGACGGCCCGGAGACCTGAACGTCAACCTGACGAAGGCCAAGAAGCTCGACAATATGCGTGCCTCGGGCAAGGACGACGCGATCATCATCACGCCGCACAAGAAGTTCTCGATCGAAGAGTCCCTCGGCTGGATCGAGGACGACGAGCTGCTCGAAGTCACGCCTCTTGAGCTGCGCCTTCGCAAGCGCATCCTCTCAGCATCGCAGCGCAAGCGCTGAATCCTGCGGGGTTGACCCTTTTCTGCGGGAGAGTTTCACTCTTCCGCGGACAGGCCCGGACGGACGGTTGCCTTGCCAGCCCATGTTCGTTGCATTGCGGAGTGCTTCTTGAGGCCCGGATCGAATCTTGAACTGACAGACGCTGAACGCGCGCAATACGAAGCAGAGGGATTCTTCGCGCGGAAGAACGTCTTTGGTTCAGAGGATCTGGAGCGTCTGCGTGCCGCCGCCGAGCGCGTTGCCCTCGAAGCGGCCGCGGCCTCCCGTGAGAAAGCGCTGGCCGTGGCGAAGGCTCAGGCCTCCGAGAAGGATGACTACCGCATCGACGGCAACCGCTATGTCGAGGCTGCGGATGCGACCGTTCAGTTCGAGCACGAAGGCGAGTCGAATACGATCCGCGTGATCGAACCCTTCCATCATCTCGACCCGGTCTTCGATGCCTTCGTTGAGGATCCGCGTCTCGTCGTCCCGCTCTGCGGTGTACTCGAAGCCGACGAGATCGCGCTCTGGACCGACAAGATCAATCTGAAGCGGCCGCGCGAGGGCTCAGGCTTCCGCTGGCATCAGGACTCGCCGTATTGGAGTCACGTCTGCGGCCATTGCGACCAGCTGCCTAACGTGATGATCACGCTCGACGATGCCGATCGGGACAACGGCTGCTTTCGCGTGATTCGCGGAAGCCACGCCGACGGGTTCTTGCCGGGGATTCACGACGGAACCGCGTTAGGTCCGCTCTTTACCGACCCGGCGCATTTCAACGAAGAAGACGAGTGGCTCGCGGAACTCCCGGCGGGCAGCCTGGTCGTCTTCAGCGCCCACACCGTTCACGGCAGCCAGCCGAACCGCTCCGACCGCGCGCGCCGCGCGATCGTACTGACGTATCAGCCGGCGGGGAACGCGATGTTCAAGCTGGACGGCGTCCGCGGATTCTCGAAGGCGGGTTAGGTCCTACAGAGGTTTAGGACCCTTCGATCGCGCGCCCGTTAAGGGGCTGCACACCGCGAGCGTTGCCCCCTTCGAGGACGAGGAGGCGGACGACCTGCTCGGGCGAGATCGAGGGATGCTCGGAGAGTACGAGCGACTGGATGCCTTCTTCGTAGGGCGGCGTCGTGAGCGACCCGACGTAGGCGTAGAAATGCTTCTCCGAGGGGAAGATCTTCGCCACGTTCAGATGGGCTTCGTTGTCGATGCGCCCGATGTCGTTCGGGGCATCGGAGAGGATCTGTTCGACCAGGGCGTTGGGTGAGCCGACCTCGAAGAGCACGCCAATCACGAGTGCGCGGCCATTCGGCGCGTGATGAACGAGATGAAGCTCGACCGGAAAGCGCTTGTGGCCGACGAGGTGTTCCGAGGGCGTGTGGAAGTGGAGCTGCTCAAGGGTGTACTCGACGGCATCGAACTCGACGGCGCTTCCCGCGTCGTATTGGAGCTCGATCGTGTGGTCGCGATGGATGAGATGCTCGGTCGTGTCGCCGTACCGGATGTTGATCTGATGGGAGGGGGTCTCCGCCGGCGGACGGGCGGGAAGGTCGATCGGAGACTGATGAAGCCCGGGCGTATTCGCATCGGCGCGTTCACCCGCGCGCGGAGAGGAGGGCGCGGTCAGCAGGCCCGCAGACAGGATGAGCGCGAGTACGCAGGCGAGGGCAAGCCCCCGCCCGAAGCGGTTCTTCATGTGCGACATGGAATGTTCCTGTTTAGGGCGGACTAGAGGTCCCGGAGCGAGGCCTTTGCGAATTCGGCCTGCAGCTCAGCGTATTCCCGGGCGACGGGAAACTGGGGGAACTCATCGATGACATTCTGCGGCGGGCAGAAGAGGATGCCGGCATCCGCTTCCGCGAGCATGGTCGTATCGTTATACGAGTCGCCGGTCGCAATGCATCGATAGTTGAGCGAGTGGAACGCCTTGACCGAAGCGCGCTTCGGGTCGGGCTGTCGAATCTTGTAGTCCGTGATCATGCCGTCACTGTCGATTTCGAGCTTGTGACAGAGGATCGTCGGCCAGCCCAGCTTGCGCATGAAGGGCTCGGCGAACTCATAGAACGTGTCCGAAAGGATCACGACCTGGAAGCGCTCGCGGAGCCAGTCGAGGGCTTCGCCGGCACCGGGCAGCGGATCCATGCCGTCGATGACTTCCTGGATGTCGTTGATGCCGAGCTTGTGCTCTCGAAGGATCTCGAGGCGCTGAGTCATCAGCTGGTCGTAATCGGGGATGTCGCGGGTGGTCGCCTTCAGGGCTTCAATCCCCGTGCGCTCCGCAAAGTTGATCCAAACTTCGGGGATCAGAACCCCTTCCAGGTCGAGACATGCGATTTCCATGGCGAGGGTTTTAGCAACTGAGCGGCGTTTTTGCTTGGGAATCCCCGCAGGCACGCCGATTCGGTACTCTCGCGGCCGCGTCTCCCCCCGACGTTACCGTGAGCCGACCGGCACGCATCGAGGGAAGGGAGTCACAGCATGGATCCGATCGAAGCGGTCATCCTTGGCATCGTGCAGGGTCTGACCGAGTTCTTTCCCGTTTCGAGTTCCGGCCACCTCGCGATGTTCCAGGCGCTCTTTGGCGGCAAGGAGAGCGGCGGGCTGCTCTTCGAGGTCGGTCTTCACGTCGCAACCCTGGTGGCGATCGCGTTCTTCTATCGCGAGAAGATCACAACCCTCATTGTTGGGACATTGCGCCTCGATCCCGAGAATCTCGAATACGTGGGTAAGCTCGCCGTGGCGACGCTGCCTGCGGTCGTCGTTGGACTCGGCGCCAAGGATTTTATCGAGGAGCAGTTCTCGAATCCGGTCATGGTCGGATGTCTGTTGTTGACGACGGGGGTGATCGTCATGAGCACGCGTTGGACGGCGGCGCGCGCAACGGCGACGATGCCCGGCTGGGGCGCGGCGATTGCGATCGGCTGTGCGCAGGCCTTCGCGATCCTGCCGGGGATCTCGCGCAGTGGTTCGACGGTCGCGATGGCGCTCGCACTCGGGATCGCTCCGCTCGTCGCGGCGGAATTCGCCTTCCTGTTAGGCATCATCGCCATCACGGGCGCCGCCGTTCTGATGATCCCCGACCTACAAGGCGCCGATGCCTCGGCGTTAGGCGATATCGCCATCGGAGGCGCCGCTGCACTCGTCTCCGGGCTGCTCGCGATCTGGCTCTTCGTAAAGATGCTTGACAAGAGTCTCTTTCATCATTGGGCTTGGTATTGCTGGGCCGCAGGGGGCGCGTTCCTGATCTGGGCGACGCTTTAGGGCTTTAGATACCGGGGGGAGGGGACCTGTCCCTCGGTTGGTAACCCGATGTCCCATGCAGGCTCGCCGCGAAACTCCTCGACCAGCCAATCGATCATGGCGCGCACCTTGGGAGAAAGGTGCCGGCTTTCCGGGTACACGGCATACAGCGCTGAACCCAGTGTCGTCTCCTCGGGGAGGACCGGCACGAGTCTTCCCGCCTTCATGTCTTCGGCGACCAGGAAGCTCGGCAAGAAAACAAGGCCCAGATCCGCGAGCGCCGCGTGCTTGAGAGCATCGCCATTGTCCGCGTAGAGGGTGCCCTTCGTCTCGACGCGCTGCCCGTTTCGAAAGCGCCACTCCTCGCTCGGGCCGCGGTAACCCATGCAGTTGTGCCGTGTTAGGTCGCTCGGTTGTTCGATGGGTTCGGCGTTTTCGAGGTAGCGGGGCGAGGCGACCATGATTCCGCGGATCGGGCAGAGTTCGCGGAGGATGTAGCTCTGGTTGCGGGGGCGCCCGATGCGGATCGAGAGATCGATGCGTTCGTGAACGAGGTCGATGGCGCGGTCTGTGAGTTCGAGCTCGACGCGGATCTGGGGGTGCTGGGCCATGAAGCGATGGAGGCGTCGGGCGACTTCGAGATGGCCGAAGGACATGGCCGTCGCGACGCGGATCACACCGCTGGGTGCGGCGGCGAGAGCTGTGATCGAGAGCTCGGCGGCTTCGGCTTCCTCGACGACGCGCTGGCAATGCTCGTGAAAGATCTGGCCGACCTCGGTCAGGCTCATCGTTCGGGTGGTCCGTCTGAGCAATTGCGCGCCGAGCCGGGTCTCGAGATTGGAAATCTCCCGGCTCACCGTCGCCTTCGAGAGATCGAGCCTGCGCGCGGCCGCGGTAAAGCTCCCCTCTTCGACGACACGCGAAAAAATGAGCATTCCCGATACGTTGGCGACGGATTGAGCCTCGCTCATACTGTCTCCCCTGTGAAACAAACTGATTCTGAAATAGTCATTGTCCCGAACAAAGGTTAATCCGAATATCCATTCAACGCGCCCCTTGATTCAAGGGGACCCCATGAACATCCAAAGCGAAAGCCCACTCGCACCACCCAAGCAACCCAAGCGGCTGAACCCGCTTCTTGCTCGCGCCGCGATCCGAAGGTCGCGCGGCAACGCATCCACACTCTGCCTGGCCGTCCTGGGGACGGCGCTCTGGCTGATGACGGGCGCGGTGAGCCTCGCCGTCGCAGATGCGACCGGCGACTGCACTGCCCACAAGGGCTCGCACGCCGAGCCGGGCGCTGTCTTTGAGACGATCGAGGACGCGGCCCTCGATGCCCTGGCGCATGCACACCACACGACGACGACTCGGGATGTCGGACGTCTTCGCGTCGGGACCATTCAGCGCGTGGCGGGCGGCTTCAGTTACACGCCCGCCCAACGCTCGGGGGGCACGGTCTGGGCCTCTCGTGGGCCCGTTCTGCGCTACGCGCTCGGCCCGAAAGACGTCGCCAGCTACGTGATTCATCCGAAGTCCGGGGTCGCGCGGATCGATCGGGCAAACGAACGCCCGAACGAGAGTCAGCGCCGCATGGTCGATGAACACGATTCCCGTGGCCGCCCGCTTTATGTGCTGACCCCCTCGCTTCGCGTCGTGCGTTATGCGAATCGCGCAACCACTCGGATCGCGGACCTGTCCGACGAGGAACCTCATTTCGAGAGCGGACGACGACTCATCGTCGCACGGCGCTAGGCGCAAGCCTCGAAACGCAAGAACGCCCCCTGACCGCTTTTCGCATCGCGGTCAGGGGGCGTTCATGTCTTCAAGCAGAGCCGTCCGCGCCAGACTGAGCCTTCAGCACAAGACGGATCCCAGAAAGGGTCCGTCGAGAGGCGCTCTGCGCCGACCGAACCGTAGGCGTAGCCTACGGTTCCAAAATCGGATGCAGTCGCTGCGCCGGCTGCGTCTCGCGCAGCTTCTTGAGGGCTCGGGCTTCGAGCTGTCGGACACGCTCTCGCGAGAGTCCGAGGCTTTGACCGATCTGCTCGAGCGTATGCTCCTCTTCGCCGCCGAGGCCGTAGCGCAGGCGGAGAATCAGCTGCTCACGCGGGGTGAGGCTACCGATCAGGGAGCCGACGCCCATACGCATGCGATCGTCGTCGATGCCGCCATCCGGTCGGTCCGCAGCCGCGTCGGGGACGAAGTCCTCGAGTCGCTTCTCGGTCCCGGCCACGTTGCTCTCAAGACTAATCGCCTCACGCGAGAGCCGGTCGAGGGCTTCGAGTGAATCCGTGTCCGTACCGAGCGCCGGGGCGAGTTCCGCCGGGGTGGGCTCGCGGCCGAGCTTGCCCGTCAGTTCCGCCTTGATCCGCTGGCTGCGCTGCAATCGGTCATGCACGTGCGAGGGCAGGCGGATGGTTCGCGAGTGGTTCTGGATCGCGCGGACGAGGGCCTGTCGAATCCACCAAACAGCGTAGGTCGAGAACTTGAAGCCGCGGCGATGGTCGAACTTCTCAACCGCGCGGATCAGGCCCAGGTTGCCTTCCTGGATCAGGTCGGGGAACGACAGACCCAGGTTTCGGTAGTCCTTCGCGATCGCGACGACGAGCTTCAGGTTGTGCTCGATGAAGCGGTTCTTGACGGTCGACATGGAGTCGTGTGCGTCGTGGACCGCACCCACGAGTTCGAGCATGCGCTTCTTCTCAACGCCCGCCTCGTACTCGAGTTCCGACAGCTTCTTCGTGCGCTTGCGTGCGCGCCGCATCTCGCCCTGAAGGTTGATGCTTTTTTCGCGAAGCTCGTGGAGCACGGCGAGGGAGAGCTGTGCCGAGTGCATCTCCTTGGCGATCTTTTCGTCGATCTTCTCGATCGCCGTCGAGTAGGCGAGGCCTGACTTGTCGATCTTCTTCTCGCGATCGAGGAGCTGAGCCCGGAGCTTCTTCACGGCGCGCTCGACGCGAGCCGCAATCTCACCCGTCTCTTCATCGCCGACCGACTCGGAGAGCTTCGCACCCGTATGGGAGAGCGCGCGGAGCGCATCCCAGCGAGCCACGACGTGCTTGGCCGAAATCGGAATCGCATAGAGTGCATCGCGGAGGGACGCGGTCGCAGCCTCGAGATCCTTCGCGAGCACGACTTCTTCTTCGCGCTTGAGGGTCCGGGTGCCACCGATCTCCTGGAAGTAGGACTCGAGCGGGCGCCGCTCGCGGCCGGGATCCAGCTCCTCGGCGGAAACGACCGCGGTCGCTCCCATCGTGGGCTTCTCTTCCTTGCCGTCCTTGCCCTTCTTGTCCGTCGCCTTCGCGTCGGCCTTCGCATCCGCCGCAACCACTTCCGGCGCAGCTTCGGTCTTCGCCGCAGCCTTCTTGGAAGTCGTCTTCTTCTTGGCCTCTGCAGCGACGACCTTCTCGTCGACTTCTTCAGCCTTGGCCTTGGACTTGGCGGCTGCTGCCTTCTTGGGCGCTGCCTTCTTCGCAGCGGCCTTCTTGGCGGGCGCCTTGGCTTTCGCCGGGGCCTTCGCCTTCTTGGCAGCGGGTTTGGCCGCCGTCTTGGCAGCCGTCTTCGTCTTCGCAGCGGATGCCTTGGCCTTCGCTTTCGCGGGAGCCTTCGCCTTCGATGCGGTCGATGTCGATTTCTTGCTTTGAGTAGTCACTGGGATCCTCTCAACGCGGTACGGCTCTCGTTTTCGAGATACCGCCCGGGGGGGCATGTGTTGTCCATTCTGTCATGAACGAGTGGCGCGAGGGCGTTTTTGTCATTGAGCCGATCCGCGAAGGACACTTTCTGCAATTTACACGTCGGCGGGTGACCGGTGGGGTCAAATCTGCGCGCACGTGGGGTTGGAAGTGTCCTTTTATGGAGATCGGCGTTCGAGCATCATGCGTTCGGCTGGGTTCGCATCCGCGCGGTGTGTCGTTCGCGGCGGGAGTGCGTGGCGCCATTCGGCTGCATGTCCCGCAGTCAAGCGGGTCGGACCAGTCTGGATCATGTCGGTTCGGAACCGACGGGTGGGTGATCGGGACGCGCCTGCGGTGGGCCCATCGGATGATGTGCCCGCTCACAACGGAGTGTTCAATTAGCCTGATTTTGATTGAATTTCACCTATTTAGCTAGGAAATTTCTTATTCAGCCGGGGATCAGATGTTCTCGAATCGAACCATCGGGGCCTTTACCAGACACTCCCTGCGATCGTTTCGTGCAACTGCATCCCGGATCGGACATAGGTCAGTGCACAATATGAGAGCAGAGGTGATGGGGTGAAGCCGCAATGTCCCGCTTTGTCCTTCGATCTGTTCCGCCGGAGAGGTTTGCCGGGGTTCTTTCTCTGCATATTCGTGGTCGGCGAGGCAGGGATGTGGCGGACTCCCACACAATTGACGGTCCGTGGGGCGTGATTGGGCGTTTTGGTTGCCTATGCCTTGCCGGTTCAATGCGTGAGTCGGCAGGCGAGCGGCAACGGTTCCGTCGCGAGCGGCTCGATCGCCGTCGAATCAAGGCATTGGATGATCGAGGGCCGAGGGCGGTTCGGCCGCGCTAGAAGGGCCAGAGCCAAGGGATCGCGGTCAGGCCGACCGCGGCACAGACCAGATCCAGCGGAATGCCGACGCGCAGGAAGTCCCGAAATCGATAGCTACCGGCGCCGTAGACGATGAGGTGGGTCTGGTAGCTGATCGGGAAGGCGAAGGCGCAGGCGGAGGCGATCGCGACGGTCATCACGAAGGGGGCGGAGGAGACGCCGAGCTGCTCCGAGGCGGCGAGGGCGATCGGGAACATGATCGCGACCGCTGCATTGTGATGAAGGGTCTCCGCCATCACGAGGCACAGTGCGTAGATGACGATCAATGTGGGCATCGGCCCGAACTCACCCACGCTCGCCACCAGCCCCGAAGCGACGAAATGAGCCGCACCGGACTGATCCATCGCATTCGCGATGCCCAGCCCGCAGCCAATCGTAATGAGAACGGACCAATCGACGGCTTCGCGCGCCTTCGCGGGACTGATGCAGCGCGTCCCGATCAAGGCCGCGACCGCCACAAAGGCCGCGATCGAGATGTGGATCCCGCCGAGACTCACAGCGAGCACCATGGCGACAAGAATGCCGAGGGCGATTCGCGCACGCTCGAAGGCCGGTGTGGCCGCGCCGGCGAGTTCGCTCGCTAGATAGAAGTCCCGGCTATTTCGATGAAGGCGCATGAACTCAGGGGCGCATTGCATGAGCAAGGTGTCACCCGGGCGAAGCTGGATATCACCGATCTTGCCCTGCACGCGTTCGGCGTTGCGATGCACCGCAATCACAACCGCATCGTAGACTGCGCGGAAATTCGATTGCTTGACCGTCTGTCCGATGAGCGGAGACGAGCCGGAGACAACCGCTTCGACCATCGGTCGATTGCGCCCGCCCGGCAGACTCTTGATCAGTTCTTCCTTTGCGGCGGGCTCGAGGCCGCGAGTGCGCTGCAGGTCGATGATCGTCGAAACGACACCGGCGAAGACCAGGATGTCGCCGCTCGCCAGAATCTGATCCGGTGAGACCGGCGTGATGAGATGCGCACCGCGATCGATTTCGACCAGGAAGAGTCCGGGCAGGTTTCGCAGGTTGGCGGCTTCGACGGTCTGGCCGTGGAGCGGGCTGTCGGCGGTGACGCGCATCGCCGCGGTGTACTCGCGGGTTCGGTCATCGAGTTGCTCGGGATCCTCCATGTCGTTGGGAAGCCGGCCCGGGGCGATAAAGAGGAGATAGAGGAGCCCTGCTGCCGCAATCAGCAGGCCGACCGGAGCGGGCTCGAAGAAGCCCCATTCGGGCAGGCCCGCCTGGTGGACGAGACCGACGATCGTGAGGATGGTGCTCGTTCCGATGACCGTACTCAGGCTGCCGAGAATCGAAGCGTAGGAGAGGGGGATCAGGAATTTCGAGGAGGAGATCTGATGTCGGCGTGACCAGTCGATCACTGTCGGCGTCATCATGGCCACGATCGGCGCATTGTTAAGGAAGGCCGACAAGAACGCGACGGGCACGGTCATCCGAAGCATGGAGCGACGCTGGCCGACGAAGCGTCCGAGTACACGGCCGAGTGTCATCTCGAGCGCGCCGGTCTCGCGCAGCGCGGCGGATACGATGAAGAGCGCGCCGATCGCCGCAACCACGGGGTTCGCGAAGCCCTTGAAGGTTTCGATCGGTGTCAGGATGCCGGTCGCACCGAAACAGATCAGTGCGGCCATCAGCACGAGATCGGGCGCGGCGAGCTCGCGGACCATGGCCGTGAGCGCCAGCGCCAGGAGCGCGAGTGTGAAGAGGATCTGCCAGTCCATCCGTTTCGCACGATACCCCAATTCGCCGCCCCGCAGGCGCGATCGAGTCGTCTGACGTGCGTTGCGGGCGCAACAATGCAAGTCGGAGGTGCGTCGCGGCCGAAATCCGCCAAACTCCGCCCTCATCATGTCGACCCCGATCCAAACCTTCAGCGAGCGCGAGTTCTATCTCGGTGAGTTCCGCGGCCGATCGATCGGGATCGCCTGGCCGGAAGGGGAGTCGCCGCTCGCGGAACCCCTCGCCGGGGTCATCGCCGAACTCGTCGCGAACGGCTCACGGGTCGTTCTACTGAGCCCGGTCGACGAGGTCTTTGCCCTGGCTGGGATCAAGTCCTCCGCCGATGTGAGCGACGTTCGATTCGCGCCGATGCTCTGGCGCGACCTCCGCGAACACGGTCGTGCCGGATTGCGGATCAGCGCCGTCGGATTCGCCGAGCAATGTCGCCGGGTCGCGCTCTCGCTTCGGTTGGCGAAGCTGGTCTGGATTCAGTCGACGCCTCCGGTCGAACGACGCGGGGGCGATGGGCGTGTCTCGGTCATCGACCTCGCGCATCTCGAGCCGCTGCTGGCAGGCGACGCGGGGCTCGGTGATGCGGCGATGCATCGCGCGAGTGGCGACGTCACGCCGCTTTTGGCCGCGATTCGGGACATGATCGAAGGCGGGATTCCGTCGGTCAACGTTTGTGCGCCCGAGGATCTCGCGCGTGAGCTCTTTACCTACGCGGGCGCGGGTACGTTCTTTACACGCGACCGTTATGCGGAGGTGCGACCGCTTTCGCTGGATGACTACGACCTCGCGAATGACCTGATCGAGCGCGGCGAGGCCGACGGCTTTCTGGCACCGCGCGCGCGGCAGGAGCGCGACGACGTGCTCACCTACGGCGTCGGTGTCTTTATCGAGGGGCGCTATCTCGCCGGAATCGGCGCGATCCTGCCCCATCCCGGGGAGAACGCGGCGGAGCTCGCTTCGCTCTTCGCGCTGACCCGTTATGTCGGCGAAGGCGCGGGGGGGCAGATCGTTCGTTATGCGATCGAGCAGGGGCGCGAGGCCGGGCTCGACTATCTCTTCAGCTGCACGACCTCGGAACGCGTCATGGGGTTCTTCGAGCGTCATGGCTTTCGCGTCGTCGAGCCGAGCCAGGTGCCCTCCGCGAAATGGGAAGGGTACGACCCAGATCGGCGGACGCGGGTGCGCTGTCTCCGATTCGATCTCTCGAGCTGAAGTCTTTCGTTGTGCGCGGTCGTGATTGCTTCGACCGCGGGATCCGCGGGTGCCCGTCGAAGCGCTCCAGGGATTGACCCGAAGGCTTCGTCCTGGAGGTCCGGAGCGGCCGAAGCCGATTTCCGGAGCGGCCTATAAGCCGGGTTCTGTTCCTTCTTTCAGTTGCCTGGAAGAAGGCGTCGGTCATTCCTCTAGGCCGACGATTGCTCGTCGGCTCAAGCACTCTCACCCGGACACCGCTTCGAGACCGAAGTCTCAAAGATTGAGCGGACCGCCCTAAACGATGTCCCTATTCGAGCTTGCTCCGGGAGGGGCTTGCCTCGCCGCCGGTTGCCCGGCTGTCGCGCGTGGGCTCTTACCCCACGATTTCAACCTTACCTGTGCCGAGAAATCCTTCGAGTCCTGGGCCATCGGCGGTGTGATTTCTGCTGCGCTTTCCCTCGGGTTACCCCGGGTCGCTGTTAGCGACCTCCCTGTCCTGTGGAGCCCGGACTTTCCTCCCGTGAACGGTGGTGGCCTTGCGGCCGTGTTCACCGGCGACCTCCCAACCGCCTTCGGCGGGCCCGCGCATCCTATCGCGGGTGCTGCGAGGGGCAACGGCCGGGCTCTGAGAGGGGGCAGGCTTCCGGGCTGACCAGGCGGCCAGGAATGACTGTCAGTTTCGAGTTGCAATCAATGTAAGTATCAATTAGATACTGATCGTAATGGCCGAGCTGATCCAAGAAGAGCAAGAGGAACAAGGGGCTTCCGGGCGGAAGGCAGAGATTCTGCGTCCGGCCCAGATTTTCGACCCCGTGGCACGCGCCCTCGATCTGCTGGGAGATCGCTGGACCCTGGTGCTCGTTCGACAGCTGCTCGGCGGGCCGAAGGGCTTCCAGGAGCTTCGCGTTCGGACGGGGATCGCCCCGCGCGTGCTTTCGAGCCGGCTTCGCCAGCTGCGCTCCGATGGCTTCGTCGAGACCGAGCCCCAGGGCAATCGCTCGATCTACCGCGCCAGCAAGAAGGGGGAGGCCCTCGCGCCGATCATCGCCTCGATCGCGCGCTGGTGGGTCCATGAAGGGATGAATCTTCGTGAGGTCGATGCCTCGCAGTTCACAGAGACCTCCGCGCTGTCTGTTCTCGAAGCGCTCCCGAACCTGCTGCGCGAAGAGCGCGCGCGCGGCGTCCACCTCGTCTTCGAGATTCGCTTGAGCGGTGAAGGTGGCGGCGTCTACACCGTCGAAATCGATGATGGCACCTGTTCGGTCCGCCCCGAATTCGCGTCTGGAGCCGATGTTAGGTACACGGCGACGGCGCGGGACTGGTGCGGCGTTGCGCTTGGCCTGATCGATGGCAAGCAGGCTGTCCGAGAGGGGTTGCTCCACAAGGAGGGCGGCCCTCACGCGATGGATGAGTTCTTTTTTCAGGTTGCGAGGGGGCCCGCGAATGCCGCGGGCGCTTCCGGATCTGATCAGATTCACGACTAACAACACGCGGGGCGTCCGTTTCGTGCGGCCACCCCCTTTACCATCACAGGAGTACCCCCGTGATCTCATTTGGAATGTCAGAAGACCAGGAGATGGTCCGTGACGCGATGCGCGAGTTTGCCGCAGACGCGATCCGGCCCATCGCACGCGAATGTGACGAGACGACGGAAATTCCGGCCGACTTTCTTGAGACGGCCTGGAGCCTCGGCCTCACGAGCACGCAGATCCCCGAGCAGTACGGCGGCGCCGGCGAGGAGCGCTCCCTCGTGACGAACGCGATCCTGCTCGAGGAGCTCGCACATGGGGACGCGGCGCTCGCGATGGCGGCGGTCGCACCGTCCCTCTTCGCGAACGCGATCCTCGACCAGGGCACGGACGACCAGAAGGCGGCGCTGCTTCCGCTTTTCTGCGGTGAGTCCTTCGCGACGGGCTCTCTCGCCGTTTGCGAACCCGGCGCGCTCTCCGATGCCGCCGCGCCGCGAACGGAAGCAGAGCAGAAGGGCGAGTCCTTCATTCTCTCCGGCCGCAAGACCTTCGTCGTTTTCGGCGATCGCGCGAGCCACTTCCTCGTCACGGCTCAACTCGGCGACGATGTCGCCGCATTCATCGTGCCTCGCGATGCAGCGGGCCTCACGATCGGTGACGTCGAGCGAAAGATGGGCCTGCATGGCCTGACTACGACGAGCCTTGAGCTCGAGCGTGTTGAAGTCGGCTCCGATGCACTGCTCGGCGGACCGGAGGGCGCGGACGTTCAGCAGATCCTGAACACATCCCGCGCTGGCCTCTCGGCGATCATGCTCGGCCTTTCGCGCGCGGTGCTCGAATACTGCGTGCCCTACACGAAGGATCGCGTCGCGTTCGATGAGCCGATCTCGAAGAAGCAGTCGATCGCATTTCGACTCGCGGAGATGCAGATCGAAGTCCATGCGATGCGCCAGCTGACGTGGCAGGCGGCGAGCCTGCTCGAGCACGGCGAGGACGCGACGAAGGCCTGCTGGCAGGCGCGAAGTTATGCGGCGGAGAAGAGCATGTGGATCGCGGATAACGGCGTTCAGGTGCTCGGTGGCCACGGCTTCATTCGTGAGCATCCCGTCGAGATGTGGTTCCGCGCTGCGCGGACGCTCGGCGTGCTCGAGGGCATGGTGGCTGTCTAGTTTGTCGGCGCTGCGCGCCTCTCGACGATTCCTTTGAGGGAATCGTCTTGCGCTGAGGGCTCTTTCTTGCGCTGAGGGCTCCTTTTGGGGCCGAGCGCATTGTGAAATACGAGATCGCCTAACGGGTTTGGCTGGGGCGATGGAGATATTCGATGATTGATTTTCGATTGACTGAAACGGATAAGGCTCATCTCGGACGCACTCGCGCCGAGGGGCTGATCGTGCGCAAGTATGCACGGGATGTAGACGAGAACGAGGCGGAGCTTCCGCCGGACGAGCTGCCGGAAGCGGATGAGTTCTACGCGAACCTCGAACCGCTGCCTTCGGTGGGCGAGGAGGACACGCAGGGTCCGGTCATGATGCTCATGCAGATCATGGCGGGGAACTGGGGCGACTACTCCGTGCGCTTGCGCCGCGGAAAGAGTGGTGGCCTCGGCAATGCGGCGCTCTCGGCTGCGGGCAACGATGAGCAGAAGGCGAAGTGGGGCGGCATGCTGCTCTCGATGGCGATCACCGAGCCCGGTTGTGGTTCCGATCCCTCGCGCGTCTCGACGACTGCTGTGCTCGATGAAGCCACGAACGAATGGGTCATCAACGGCGAAAAGATCTTCGTGACGACGGGCATTCGGGCAACGGGTGTCGTGATCTGGGCGACGATCGACAAGAGCGCCGGCCGCGCGGGCATTAAGTCGTTCCTCGTTGAGAAGGGCACCCCGGGCTTCGATGTTCCGCACAAGGAAAAGAAGCTCGGCATTCGCGCGGACGATACGGCGGCGTACGTCTTTACCGATTGCCGGATTCCGCGAGAGAACCTGCTCGGTCTCGATGAGTCGATTCCGAAGGCGAGCTCCGGTGGCTTCAAGGGCGTCATGAAGACGTTCAACATGACGCGTCCGGCGACGGCAGCCATGGGCCTGGGGTGCGCAGAAGCAGCGATCGATCTGACGCGTGATGAACTCGAAGCGGCGGGCGTGAGCCTCGACTACACGACGGGTCCCGGTGGCCTCGGTCGTCTGTCGGCTGCCGCCGAGAAGTTCATGCGACTCGAAGCGCTCTTCGAAGCCTCGAAGCTTTCGACGCTTCAGTGTGGATGGATGGCTGGCAAGGGACTCCCGAACAACCTTGAGTCCTCGATCTGCAAGGCCCATGCAGGCGGCGCGGTTCGTCAGATCACCCAGGGTTGCATCGAGATCCTCGGATCGATCGGCGCCTCCCGCGAGCTGCTGCTCGAGAAGTGGATGCGCGATAGCCGCATTACGGACATCTACGAAGGAACGGGCGAGATCCAGCGCCTGATCATTGCGCGCGGTCTTCTTGACTACACGCGCAACGATCTCAAGTAGATCGCGTAACAGACTTTCCGCACGTGCGGTGGTTGATGGACGGCCTCGTTCCCGGTGTGGAGCGAGGCCGTTCTGTTTGGAGCACCGGAGCGCCGCAATGAGGCGAATCGGGCCCAATCAAGAGAGCCGCGGGATCGACCGATGTAGCTCGCATGGAGCAGCTCACGCCTTTGCTGGATTGGATCGAAAACAGCCGTCACAACTTCGTGTTGCAGGTGGTTGGGTCGGTTCTTTGCGGAGCGATCGTGGGGATCGAACGTCAGCTTCGCGGCAAGGCAATCGGGATCCGGACGAGCATCCTGATCTGTCTCGGCACGATGACGTTCATTCGAATGAGCATCGACATGTCCGAGGGGGTCGCGATCGCGGATCCCACCCGCGTCCTCGGTCAGATTGTGACCGGCGTCGGCTTCCTCGGAGCGGGCGTCATTCTGGCGAAGGGCGGGGCGATCACGGGCGTGACTTCTGCCGCCGTCGTCTGGATGCTCGCGGCCATCGGCAGCACGATCGGTGCGGGCCAGCCGCTTGAAGCGCTGAGTCTGTCGACCTTTGTTGTCGTGATCCTGATCGGCGTGCGAAAGCTCGAGAAGGGTTTCAAGCGACTCGCGGGCGGTTCGGACGAACCGGATACGCCGTCCAAAGAGGAACGCGAAGCGTTCTGACTGACGATTGGCGATCGGCCTCGGCCTAACGCTTTCGCGCCAGAATCCCGCAGGTTCGTCCCATTCCCGCCTGCGCAAGCGCACGGTAGAGCGTGCCGAGTTCCGCTACGCGGCCGCTTTCGATCAAGGACTGTTCGAAGCGCATCCGACGTTGATGACACGCCTTACCCAGCGAGGGGTCGCCGATATAGTCGTCGCCCATCAGTAGGAACATCTCGATCGGGAAGGAAGCGATCCGGTCGATCTCTTCGAGCCCGGATCGGTCGAGCAGCTTCGAGAGACTGTCGTAGTCGAAGTAGTTGAGATGATGATCCGGTGCGACCCACCAGGCTTTGGTGTCGAGCTTTTTACGCGCGGTTTCCTGGATCAGGTTGAAGTCGTTCGGGACCTCGATGAAGGCGATCCCCTCCGGCGCGAGCAGTTGCGCGATCTTGGCGACGCATGCTTCCGGCTCGAGGACATGCTCGAGCACCTGCGAGCTATGGATCGCATCGAAGCTCTCGTTCGCAGCGAGATCGGATTCATCGAGCAGGTCGCCGCAGAAGACTTCGACTCCAAATTGGTCGCGAGCCCAATGGGCCGCTTGGGGTGAAGGTTCGATCCCCGCCGACTGCCAACCGTGTTGCTGAAAGTGGTCGAGCAGGAACCCACCCGAGCATCCGACATCGAGCAAGCGCCGGCGATCCGGGGGAAGGGCGGCTTCCATCATTTCACGGCGCAGGGTCCAGATGGCATCCCAGTAGGGACGCTCGAGCTCCATGTCCGAGAGATAGTTCGCCTTGTCCGACTCGTAGAACTGCTCCTGGTAGAGCTCGCGCTGGGACGCGGGAGTGGGACGCGGCCACACTTGCCAGAATCCTTCCGCGGATTGCCTGAGTTCGGTCTCTCCGGAGAGCCCTTCGAGCTTCCGTGACGTCGGTGGCGTCGAAGCGCGCTTCGCGGAACGCCTTTGCGGAAGGGAGGAGTGGGGCTGCAGGGACATCGATTCTCTCCGGCCAGGAATGCGTTCTAGCTTGCACAGCTTGTGTTCGAAGGATTTCAAAACGAAACGGTCCCGCCGGCGCCGACGGCTTGAGGGCACGGAGAGAGGACCTGTCGAGAGAATCTGCAATCGACATGCCGCAGAGTTGCACCGGCAGCGGGGCGCGTTCTGTGGGTTATCGTGACGCGACCGCGGGGGCCTCAATTTGCCGACCCGCAGATTCTGGAGCCGTGTTGAGTTCATCGCCCGCCGTGCCGGAAGGCCCCTTCAGCCAGGCCTACACACGTTATGTCCTCGGCATGGTCCTGCTGACCATGATCTTCAACAACGTGGATCGGACGATCCTGTCGATCCTGGTCGAGCCGGTGAAAGAAGAGTTCACGCTCTCGGATACTCAGGTTTCTTTCCTGCTCGGCCCGGCTTTCGCGATCGTTTACAGCATGCTGGTGCTCCCGATGGGACGCTGGGCCGATTCGACGGGCGTTCGGCGGAACATTATTTCCGGAAGCCTCTTTGTCTGGAGCTTGTTTACCGTCGCAACCGGCTTCGTCACTTCGCACATGCAGCTGATCGCGATGCGTATGGGTGTTGGTGTGGGGGAGGCTGGGGCGACTGCGCCCAGCATTTCAATGCTCTCCGACTACCTGCCGGCTGAGCGGCGTGCTCGCGGTATGTCGGTCGTCTCGATTGGGGCTGTCGTCGGCATGGGCCTTGGGATGGTCGCCGGTGGATGGATCTATGAAGGGTACGGCTGGAGAGCGGCGTTCATCGCGGCAGGCGCTCCCGGTATTCTGCTCGCAATCGTCTATCGCCTCACGATTCGCGAACCCGTTCGAGGGGCGAGCGATGGTCGCAGCCCGACCCCGCCTGGGGATTTTCTGCCGAACTTGAAAGCGCTATTCGGCACACGAACCTACTTGTTCATCCTCGGCGCGAATGCATTTACGCTCTTCGCCTCGATGGGGCGGAACCTCTGGGAGCCGAGTTTTCTGGTTCGGACCTACGAGATGGGTCAGTTCCATGCGGGTACGTGGTACTTCCTCACGAGCCCAGTGCCCTCCATGCTGGGGATTTTTCTGGGGGGCTATCTCGCGGATCGCCTGTCGGTCCGCGATAAGCGATGGCTGCTCTGGGTCCCTGGGCTGGGCCTGATTACGAGTGTCCCGATCCTCGTCGCGTTTTTGTTATGGCCGGAGGATCATGTGCTGCGCATTCCGGGCATGGCGGCCGGTGGCGCGTTCTCTGTCATTCCGGTTGCGCTGATCCTGAGCACAGTCGGCTCAGTCGTGGGTGGCCTCTTCACAGCGCCCTTCATGGCGACGACCCAGGGCGTCGTGCCACTCCGAATGCGCGCGTTCGCCGCGGCGGTTTCGACGTTGATTAGCACCCTGATCGGCCTCGCCGGTGGGCCGATGGTGGTCGGCGCACTCTCCGACGCCTTGGCAGCGGACTACGGCCGGGACTCACTGCGTTATGCGTTGCTCTTCCCGACGATGGTGCCACTCGTCAGTGGAGCGATCTGCATGATCGGGGCGAAGCGTGTTGCGGCGGATCTTGAGCGCGCGGCCCGGCTCAAGCTCTAGCGAAATGGGGGCTACCCGGAAGTGAGGGCGGGCCAGAGTCGCCGCGGTGTCTCCTCAAAACACTGGATGCGATCCGCGGGGTCGATCTCCGAAAACGCATCACGGGCAAGATCGACGAGCGCGCCGTAAGGGCGGTCGTGGGTCTGGCAGAAATCCGAGCCCCACATCAGTCGATTGGCCCCGAAGCGCGCAACGAGCGTGCGCACCAATCCGCGGGCGTGGCCGTCGATGCGCACCGCATCGTCGAGGTTATGCGTCGAGATTTTCAGGTTGAGATTCGCATGAGCAGCGAGTTCGTAGAGTCGGTCGCGACTATCCGGTGAGGCGAGGGCGAAGCCGCAATGGTCGAGAGAGACTGGCGTCTTCGGGAAGCGCTTGAGGACGACGTCCAACTCATCGAGTTGATGGGGAAGAATTGTGACGATGACGTGAGCGCCGAGCTCCGCGGCGCGGTCCCAGATCGGAAACGTCGCTTCATCGGTGAGCCAGGACGGCCCTTTCCGCGAGAGCGCAAAGAGCCGGACCCCGTTCATGCCCCGCTCGACGACCCATTTCTCGAGTTCCGAAACGGCTCCTTCCGCTTCGACATCCATCGCGCAGGCCGAAACGAAATGTTCAGGATCCGCCGCCGCCGAATCCGCCGCATAACGATTGTCATACGTATAGGCCCCGACGCCCTGAACCAGAATCGCCTGGCGCACCCCCGCGGCCGTCATCTCCCGCCGGAGGTCCTCGGCGCTCGCGGGCCCATTGAGATACCACTCGCCGGAAAGGTCGCGTGGGTTCAGGGGATATGCGTCGTGATCCGGGGAGACGACGTGAGTATGGCAATCGATGAGAGTCGGTTGTGTCACGTGCGGCTCAGACTTCCGTGGTCGCTTCGCCGAGGCGAATCGTCAGGAATTCCATGCCCTCGGGCCCGCACGTAAAGCCGTATCGATTCTTGGCTGGGATCACGACCGTGTCATCCGCGCCTGCTGACCCGAAATCGTCATCGAAGGTACAACCGCCCGAAAGAATCACGAGCATCTCGTCGTGGTTGTGGTGATGCGTCGGCACGCGATAGCCCGCCGGCAGCTGGGATCGGTTCATGAAGAACCCACCTTCACCGCGCACGACCTTCTTGCGCCGCGCGCCCACCTTCTTCGCCTGCTCCACCAACTCCTTCGGCGGCGCCGTCCCTGGCGCCGAAGTCTCAAGCGGCTTGTCCCAATCAAGCGCCGCATACCCAAATATTTTCGCCGGCTGAATCCCATCCGCCATCTTCACTCTCCCTCTAAGAATCAAAGGCCTAACGCCGCGACGCCGTGACAGCACCCCGGCGCCGCCCGCGCAAGACGCGGACAACAAGTCCGCGTCGAGAGGCGCGCAGCGCCGACCAAATGAAGCACCGCCCGCGCAAGACGCGGACAACAAGTCCGCGTCGAGAGGCGCGCAGCGCCGACTAGATGCTAGTTGCGCGTGTCTTCAAGCCAATCCGGCAATTCGATCTCCGGATTCGGCAGCCGCTTGGCGTTTTTTTCCTTGAGCAGCTTTTCGAATCCGGGGGTGTCTCCCGGAAATGAGCGCGGATCGCCCATCATCACTTCGAAAAGTTCAACGCCGTCGGGACCCGCAACGAAGGGACCGAAAGTGGCTCCCTGCTCAAGGGTGATATGCATCCCGGGCGTGCACTCGACATCGCCGCAGGTCATCGTTCCCGAGATCACATAAAGGATGTGCTCGCTGTTATGTCCATGCTTGTGGATCATCATGCCCGGATCCCACTTGGCATAGAGCGACAGGCACTTGTCGCTGAATTCGAGCCATTTTTCGCGGACGTAGGCGGGGCCCGTCGGGAGTTCGATCGCTCGAACAGGCTGCCACTTCTCTTCGTCGAGGTGGCGGAACTTGACTCGGGGTTCGGGCTTGTCTTCGGCCATGGATGATCTTCCTTGTGGTTGTACTGAGGTTTGGGTTCCGCTCGGAGAGCGGTGAATACTGAAGGGCTAGACGACCTTCTCGCCGGCGATCGTGACGCGGTTCATGATCCTGCGTGTCGAGTAGTCCGGGACCGCAAAGTGTTGGGCGCTGCGATTGTCCCAGAACGCCACAGAGTTCGTGTCCCAGGTAAATCGGCATTGAAACTCAGGGGAGCGGACGTGGTCCGTCAGCATGGGCAGAAGAACCTCGTTCTCGCGCTCGGTGAGTCCGACGAGGTGGCTCGTCGAATTCCGGTTGACGTAGAGCGCCTTCTTCCCCGTGACGGGATGCGTGCGGACGACCGGATGTTCGACCGGCGGCCATTGCTCCTGGATCGAGGCCAGGTCGACCGTTGTGTGCCCAGCGGCAATGCCCTTGATGAGTGGTTTCGTGATGTCGTGGACTGCGCGGAGCCCGTCGATCAGCCGCCGGATCGGCTCGGAGAGCGCTTCGTAGGCGGCGACCATATTCGCGAAACACGTGTCGCCTCCGACTTCGGGGATCTGCACTGCGCGTAGAACCGAGCCCATTGGGGGTTCCGCCATGAACGAGTTGTCGGAGTGCCAGGCGTCGGCACCTTCGCCAGCGGGGCTCGTCTGGTCGAGCACGATGTACTCGGGGTTCGTTCCGTATTTGGGTGCGAAGGGCGGGAAGCTGATCGGGCCGAACTGTTTCGCGAAGGCGACCTGTTGTTCCGGCGTGATGTCTTGATCGCGAAAGAAGATGACGTGGTGCGTGACGAGGGCATTGAGAATCGCGTCGCGGGTTTCACCGTCGAGGGGCTCGCGCAGGTCGACGCCCGAGACCTCGGCCCCCACCGACGCGGTGATCGGGCGGACGTCGAGATTACTCATGATGAAACCTCGATGCGGTCGAGGCCTGCGGCGTCGATAATCCGGGATTGAAATCGTTCCATTGCTCTTCTCCTGTTGATCTCACGTCGATGGCGACCACGACTAACGGCTGCCAATCGGAGGCATCGGTGCAGCTCCGCTGCGAAGCGCTGCGCGATGTTCGAAGAGTTCGAGGAACTCTCCGAGGGATTGATCCGCAGCGCGGACCTGTTCTTCGCTGAGCGGCGACATCAGGCTGGTGGTCGCCGCAAGAAAGGCGTGAAAGACGCGGTCTTGAAGGGAGCGTCCCTTCTCGGTCAGGATCACGCGGCTGCCGCGACCGTCATCGGGGTCGGGGGCGCGGCTGACGTAGCCTCCCTCCTCGAGTCGCTTCAGGATCTTGGTCATGCCGCCGGAGGAGCGGCGCAGCCGGTCATAGAGCTGGCTCGGCTTGAGTGCGTAGGGTGGTCCGGCGCGACGGAGTGCGGCAAGCACACCGTAGTCGCTGGGTGTGAGTTCGAAGGGCTCGAGCACATCGTGCTGGAATGCCTCGATCAGCACGCCGAGTCGGGCGAGTCGGACGAGCGGCGGCAGGCTCGAGACGTCGAGGTCCCCGTATTCAGTTTCCCAGCCACGCGCGAAGTCCTCGAACCACTCCATCGACTGATCGCTCCCTTAGTCCGGGCCGACGCTTGGAAGGGGCGCCGGCCAGTCGTGGCAATCTAGCTGCGCGGATAGCTTTCGCGCAAGCTAAAAGGAGCGACCGCGACTGAGCGGAGCCTGGCGGCGCCCGGGTGGGCTCAGGCGGTCAGGGGAGGACTCAGGGCGTGATGCGGATGAGGGCGCCGACGGTCTGGCGGCCGAAGCCCATCATATCGCTGGTCGCGAGTCGATTTCGGGTTTCCCAGGCGATCTCGATCTCGATGCCTTCGGTGATCGGCTTCGTAAAGGCGATTCGGCTCTCGAGAGAGTTGTCGGAGTCGATTCCTGGGCCCACGCTGTTCACGAAGGGCGATGCGAGTCGGTCCGAGACGTACGAATGATGCATGTACGAGGCATCGAAGCGTGCGCGGATACTGAGCGGGAGATCGATATAGGCGAGTCCCTTCGCCCGCCAATCGATGATCGGCGCATCCTCCTCATTCATCTCGCCGACCGGATCGACGAAATCCTGCGCCGACGCTGAAATGGGCGTGAGCAGAAAGCCGACCAGCACCCCGAAGAGGGCGAGACGAGACCCGGTCGCGTTCGCTCGGGTTGAGTAGGGAGGGCGGTTGAGCATCGAAGAACTCTTCGGGCTCATCCGGCATACCCCTGAGTGATGGGCATCACAGACCCGGGGCGGGAGTTCGCTCAGAGGTACGTCTGCCGACAACTCACATTTACATCGCACCCGACTTGCCGGAGGCCCGAGTGGTCTAGACTCGCCCGCCATGAGAGCCATCGTGATCGACGAGCCCGGAGACGAGAACTGCATGCAGGTCGGAGAGGCGGACCTTCCGACTCTGAGTGCCGGTGCGATTCGAATTGAGAACCATGCGGCCGGCGTGAATCGCGCGGATCTGCTCCAGCGCCAGGGCTTCTATCCGCCGCCGCCCGGCGCGCCGCCAACTCTCGGTCTCGAGTGCGCAGGCGTCGTCAGCGAAGTGGGCGACGGCGTGACCGGCTATGCGCTGGGCGACCGGGTCATGGCGCTTCTTCCCGGCGGTGGATACGCGGAGGAAGTCGTCGTCGATGCGGGATCGGTGATGCCGATTCCGGATGCGCTCTCCTTTGAAGAAGGAGCGGGGCTCGCGGAAACGCTGCTCACGGTTTTCTTGAACGTCTTTCAGCTCGGCGCCTTGCCCGAAGGCGGAAGCGTGCTCGTTCATGGCGGCGGAAGCGGGATCGGGACGACGACGATCGATCTCGTCAAGCGTGCCGGCGGGACGGTCATCGCAACCGCCGGAAGTCCCGAGAAATGCCAGCAATGCCTGGATCTGGGGGCGGACGCGGTCGCGAACTATCGTGAAGATGATTGGGTCGCGGTCACGAAAGAGGCGACGGGCGGGCGCGGCGTCGACGTCGTCCTCGACTCGATCGGCGCGCCCTATCTCGAGGGCAATCTGAATGCCCTCGCGAACGACGGAGCCCTCGTGCTGATCGGCTTGATGGGCGGTGCCAAAGCAGAGATCTCGTTAGGCGCATTGCTCACTCGCCGGCTGCGCGTTCAGGGTTCGACCCTGCGGACGCGCTCCAACGAGCAGAAGGCGGAGATCGTGGCTTCGTTTCTCGCGAAATTCGGCGACGACCTGAGCGAGGGCAAGATCCGACCCGTTCTGCACAAGGTGTTTCAGTTGGCCGAGGCGCCCGAGGCCCATCGCATGCTCAAGGCGAGCACGCATTTCGGGAAGGTCGTGCTCGGGGTTCGTTAGGCGGGATCGCGCGATCGGGCCGATGAGTCGGCTCTAGCTTGCCGCGGCGGTCTGGCCCATCTGCGCGCCGATCAGTTCCGCGTAGATGCCGCCCTGGGTGAGCAGGGTCGCATGATCTCCCATTTCGGCGATGCGCCCTTCGTCGAGCACGACGATGCGATCGGCGCGTTCGATCGTGGAGAGTCGGTGGGCGACGAGGAAGATCGTGCGCTGGCCCCGGAGGCCCTCGATCGCGTCTTGAACGGCGCGTTCGGTTTGGGAGTCGAGGGCGCTCGTTGCTTCATCGAAGACGAGGATCGAGGCGTTCGCGACGATCGCGCGGGCGATCGTGATTCGCTGGCGTTGGCCCCCGGAGAGGCGGAGCCCGAATTCACCCGCCATCGTGTCATAGCCCTCAGGAAGCGCCTCGATAAACTCGTGAGCCGCCGCGGCTTTGGCGGCATCGCGGACCTCCTCGTCGCTCGCTTCCGGCCGTCCGTAGCGAATATTGTCGAGAATCGACTCATCAAAGAGGAAGGGCTCCTGGGTTACCAGGGCGACATGATCGAGGAAGGAGACGCGGCGGAGGTCCCGCAAGTCGATGCCGTCGATTTCGATTGAGCCGCGTGCGGGATCGTGAAAACGAAGCACGAGATCGACCAGCGTTGATTTTCCTGCGCCCGTTCGGCCAACGAGTGCGACGACTTCTCCGGCCGCGACCTCAAGATCGATGCCGTCGAGCACAGTGGTTTCCCCGGACGGCGTCGCATAGCTAAACGCGACGTCCCGGAAGCGGATGGACTTGGTCAAGCCCTCCATCGGACGCGCATCCGGACGGTCGGGGACTTCTTCGGCGAGGTCGAGGATCTCGAAGAGCCGTTTCGCGCTGCCCGTGGATTCGAGGATGCGAGGGAAGATCCGGGTGAGGCTCTTGATCGGCTTGTAGATCGTGATCAACACGATCGCGAAGGTCGTCAGGCTGCCGAGGGACATCCCGAACAGGCCTTCCATCACACAGTAGGCGCCGGCGCCTAATACGAGCGCACCCGTGAGCGGATACATCGCCTCGGTGCTCGCCTTCATCATGGCGCCGTTCTTCATCATCTTCATATGGCGCTTGAAATATTCATCGGTCTCGCCATTGAAGGCAGACTGTTCGATGGATTCCCCGCGGAAGGCCTTGATGACCTTGATCCCGGAGAGGATCGCGATCAATCGATCCGAGAGTTCACCCTGCGCGACCTGGCGACGCGTGGACTGATTGACGATGCGCTGCATGAAGCCTGCGACAACGAAGGCGAAGGGAGGCACTGCGACAAGCGAGATGATCGCCATCTGCCAGCTCAGCCATAACATCAGGGTGACGCCACCGAGGATCATCTCGACATTCAGGATGAAGTCCTTGTAGATGAGCATGACCGACTGACAGGCAGCGCCGGCATCCGCCATCGATCGCGCCAGGAAGTCGCCGCTGGATCCCTCTCGAAAGACGCGCAGCGGCACGCGGAGGAATTTTCGTGCGATCGCGACGTCGACTCGCTGACGGACCCGCGCTGCGGTCAATTCCGCGAGGTAGCCGCGGCCGAGCACGGCGAGGGGCGCGAGCAGGAGTGTCCCGAAGAGAATGAGCCCGAGTTCAGAGAGAATTGGCGTGATCGCGTCGAGATCGAAATCCTCGACGGTTGAAGGGAGGACGACGTCGTCGAGAACTGGCTGGATCACCCAGGCGCGGACATAGCGCGTGGTGGCGATGAGCCCACCCAGCAGAACGACCCCGGTCGCGGCCGGCCACTCCTTGAGCGACATACGCAGGAGCCGAAAGATCGGGCGCAATGCGGCCCGCGTGCTTCCGTCATCGGCGGGTGGCGAGGGCGGCGGCGAATCCGGCTGGGGCTGTGCGTGATCTTCAGCGGGCATTGGGAATTGGGTTTCCGATCGGGGCGGGCCAAGAGTCGCAGGTCCGTGCGATGGAGGCCAATTGAGAGAGCGCCGCACGCCTCGAAAAAGCCGCCTCGAGTGCGCGAAAAGCCGTGAATTTCCGCTACGATCCGCCGCCGCAAAGTCGGGTCGGCGCCCACGCGCAGCCCGCTCACGCGAACTCCATCCCAATCACGTCACATTGACTCCCCCGGATCAGTCCTGATCCGGCGTGAAGGCTCCGGCGCAGATGTCGGGAGCCCAACAACAATCCCGTCCAGAAGCCCGCCGAGAAATCCCGGCAAGAACCCCGGACGCATATTCGTCCGAATCAGGAGATCCATCATCATGGCCGTAGAGCGCACTTTCGCCATCATCAAGCCCGACGCCGTTCGCAACAAGACCGCCGGCAAGATCCTCTCGCGAATCGAAGAATCGGGACTCGAGATCGTCGCCATGAAGAAGATGCAGCTCTCAGAGCAGGGTGCGAAGGGCTTCTACGCCGTTCATAAGGAACGCCCCTTCTTCGGTGACCTCGTCGCTTTCATGACCTCGGGCCCGGTCATCGCTCTGATTCTGGAAGGTGAAGGCGCGATCAAGCAGTGGCGCGACCTGATGGGACCGACGAACTCGAACGAAGCCCCGGCCGGCACCCTTCGCGGCGACTTCGGCACGGACCTCGAGCAAAACGCGACCCACGGCTCCGATGCCCCCGAGACCGCCCGTCTCGAGACGACGTACTTCTTCAACGCCATGGAAATCTGCGGCGTCACCGAAGCGCTGTAGATGAATCAATAGACGCTCCGCGTCTATTGATTGTCGGCGCTGCGCGCCTCTCGAAGCGGCCTTTTGGGGCCGCTTCTTGCGTTGAGGACTCCGATGAGGGAGCGGCGCGGCGTTGGCGCTGGGAACCGGCTCGTTCGCGGCTTGGTTCGCGGTTCCGGCCCGTTCGACGCTAGGCGCGAAGGCGCCTCTTCCCGGTCGGCGTGGCAGAAGGGGCGTTGGGCGGCGAATTCAAAGAGACGCTGCCCGACCGCATTACGACGCGATTCCACGGGCCATGAGACTGAGGAGGCCGAAGTAGGTCACGGTGAGCCAGAGCTGGTGGCTGCGCAGGGCGCGGGTCATGCTTTTCCTTCCGGGCCGCGCGGGTCTACGCGGCGGGATGTTGATCGATCGGGGCGGTTGGGCGGTCCGCGGGTTCGTCGAGGGTGGATCCGGGATCAGTGGAATCCCCGTCCACACAATTCCGTGTTTCCACTGGAACCCGTACCGCCTACTGGTACATCGAACTTGCGACGCAGGACTTGAGACCCACGCGCACACTCTCTGGTTCCAAGTGCTTTGTCTGTGTCGATCGTCACGTCGAACGGGTCGATCTTGGATTTTTTTTGGGTTCGGGAATGGTTTGGCGACAGCGATCGCCCGAGCGTCACCCCGGCGAGGGGGCCTACTTCCCTTCGAACCGCGGCGCTCGCTTCTCGCGAATCGCGGCCAGTCCCTCGTGCGCATCGGCGCTCTCGAAGTTCTGCGCCTGATGGCTCGCTTCGAACTGGAGCTGATCCTCGATTGAGGCAGTTTCGCTCCGGCGTAGGGCTTTCTTGACGTCGCGTACGGCCAGCGGCGCATTCGAGGCGATTTCGGCCGCCGTCGCCTGAGCTTGCGCCAGGATCTCGTCCCGGTCGATGACCCGGTTTGCGAGGCCGATCCGGACCGCTTCCTCGCCGTCGACGAGCCGGCTGGTGTACAGGAGTTCCGCGGCGAGTCCCGGGCCGACCAGCCGAGGTAGCGTCCAGGTCGCGGCCATACCTGGATGGACCCCGACGCGGGTGAAGTTCAGGCCGAGCTTTGCCTGGGGTGCGGCAAAGCGGAAATCGCAGCCGAGAGCGACGCAGAAGCCGGCGCCGATTGCGTGGCCATTGAGCGCGGCGATCGTGGGGCAGGGCAGATCGCGAACGGAGAGGAAGAGCCGGTAGAAGCTGCTCATCTCGTCCCGGATGCCGCGCCAGGCTGTTCCCGGAGCGGCAGCGCCGCGATCCGCCTGCTGTTGAAGCATGTCGAGATCGCCGCCCGCGGAGAATGCGCGCCCGACGCCGGTCAGCACCACGGCGCGGAGGGACGCATCGAGAGCGAGTCGTCCCACGACCTCGCGAAAGGCCTCGCCCATCGCGCGGCTCATCGCGTTCAGATGGTCGGGGTCATTCAGCTCAAGGGTGACGACATCGCCGTTGCGGGATTCGCGGATGAGGTCCTCGGAAGGGGCCATGTTGGAGACTCCAGATCGATCAGAAGGGTGATGGGGTGCCAGGGCAGGTCGCGCAGAGGGTCGCTGCCCGCGAGAGCTAGAACGTCAGGGTCCAGACGCCCTTGATGACGGTCTCGGTTCGAGTGAACTCCACTTCGTCGTCGTCGGTTCGAGCCCCTTGATTCACGACGAGAAAAAACTCGCGACCGTCACGAAGGATGTAGCGCAGTCGACTGTTGAGGCCCGCCTGATCGCTCACGTTGTCGTACTGCACGAAATTCGACCAGACGATATTCGGCGTGAAGTTGACGTCGACCTTGAAGCGGATGAGTTGGGTGTCTCGATCGCTGCGGCGCGTGCTCCCGATCAATCCGGTGCCCGACTGTGGGAGGTTCACGTCCCTGAATTCATACTCGAGTTCAACGAAGAGATAATGCGAGGGACGGAACTCAAGATCGACATCGACGCGGTTGCGCGTGCCATCGAAGAAAGTGCCGTGCCAGGCTTCGACTTCGAGGCGCAGGGGCCGGTTGCGACTGGTGAAGAAGCGCGCGCCGACCTCCCAGAAATTGTATTTGCCGAGCGGCACGTTGAAAGTGCGGATGGGGCTGCGCAGATCTTCGAACCGATACCGAACGCGGACATCGACCCCGTCGTCGATCGCCGTCGTGAACTCAATCGGCACGATGCGCAGGTTCACCGTTTCGATCTCGTTTCCCGAGTCGACGAAGATCTGTCCGAAGAGTTCGTGGTCGATCGTTCGGAAGGGACCGCTCGTTGGGCGGTGTCGATACCGGCCCGAGGCGAACCAATGGCGGACGTCGTTGCGGTTCACGAAACCCATGCGAGGCGCATAGTCCTCCTGGAGTTCCTCGAAGCCGAGGAGCCAGTTGATCCGGTCGTTGGGATATTCGAGCTTGATCCCGTAGCCGTTATTTCGGTCG
>Ga0316209_1000764_pt1 | contig 45956 bp, 42 predicted proteins | sample 6monopyrite_MG_FD_204945 | JGI IMG/M metagenome (GOLD analysis project Ga0316209, IMG submission 204945) | Microbial mat bacterial communities from mineral coupon in-situ incubated in ocean water Damariscotta River, Maine, United States -... | ecosystem: Environmental > Aquatic > Marine >...
TAGTTGTTGCGTTTGCAAGTTTTCCTGTCTTAGGATCAATTCTTGCCGAAACTAAACCGGGGGGTTGCTTGAGCGCTTTTTCCTCAACACCTTGCAATGCATCACGCATATAGTCTATCCACATTGGTAAGGCCGCACGGGCACCGGTTTCCCGCTCACCTAAAGGTCTGGGGTTGTCAAAACCCACCCATGCAATCGTTGCCAGATCCGGGTTAAAACCAGTGAACCAGGCATCTCTCTGATCGTTTGTTGTACCCGTTTTACCTGCAAGATCTTTTCGCCCAATCACTAATGCACCCCGCCCTGTTCCTTTTCGAATAACATCGCGCATCATGGTATTAATAATAAAAGCCGTTTGAGGAGATATAACTTGCTTAGCTAACTTCAAATAGTTAGGGCCCTGCAGCACTTGTAACCGCTCTTGCACACTCATTACAGAAAGAATTGACTCACTAATATCTTCTGGTAATGGCTCAGTATTTTTTTCCTCAGCAACTTTTATATTCGGCTTATCAGCTACTTTGCCTTCAATCTCTTCACTAATATCTTTTTCTGCTTCCCGACACGCGGCACACACCTGTTCAGGTTCAGCCATGAAAACAATTTCATCTTTTGAACCTATAATGTAATCAATAAAATAAGGTTCAACGCGATATCCCCCATTAGCAAAGACAGCATAGCCTTGTGATAGATCATAAGGCGTTAAAGAGCCGCTGCCTAAAGCAAGTGATAAATTACGCGGCAGCATTTTGCTGGTAAAGCCAAATTTTTTCACATATCGAATGGCATAACCAATACCGATATCACGTAATAAACGAATCGAAACAAGATTACGCGATTTTATTAAGGCTAACCGTAAACGCGTATCACCATAGAATTTCCCACTATAATTTTCCGGACGCCAGGTACCTTCTAATCCAGGCGCATTAAAAACCACAGGGGCATCAGCAACAATACTTGCTGCGGTATAACCTTTATCTAGTGCTGCAGTATATATAAAAGGCTTAAAACTTGAGCCTGGTTGTCTTTGTGCCTGGATGACCCGATTAAATTTACTCCCCGAATAATAATCAAAGCCACCATTAAGCGCTTCGACGGCGCCGTCTTCCGGGTTAAGTGAAACTAATGCGCCACCAACGGTAGGCTTTTGTGCTAACCAACTACAACCTGGTTTTGCAGAAGGGACGGTATAAATAATATCCCCCTCTTTTAGTCTGTCGTGCACCGAGGTTAGTTCTTTTTCGACAGTATTATCGTCAATATAAGTACGAGCCCACTTTACCTGTTCCCAGGGTAAATAAACTATTTTATTTTCCGCAGTATAGGCATAAGCTTCTTCATCATTAACCTGAAACACGAGTGATGGAATCAGGGTGCCGTAGCTTGATATTTTATTTAACTCTTTTCGCCAAACATCAAAATCGTCCAGCCCGGCAATATCGTTATCGGCTTCATCTGGTTCCTGGGGATCCATTTTTAAATCAAAAAAACCAACATGCCCACGGTAACCATGTCGACGATCATACTCAAGCAACGCTTTTCGTAACGCTTTGTTTGCAGCACGTTGTCTGTCGGCATTGACGGTTGTATAAACGCTGTAGCCACCGGTATACGCATCTGAGCCATAACGGTTAACCATTTCATTTCGCACCATTTCCGCGATATAAGGAGCTTCAAGCTCAATATCCTGGCCATGTACTTTTGCCAGATCAGATGAGCCAAGTGCCTGTTTGTACTCTTCATCACTAATAAAGTTTAATAAGTGCATTCGTCCAAGCACATAATTTCGGCGTTGTAATGCACGTTGTGGGTTGTTAACCGGGTTATAACTTGAGGGGGCTTTTGGTAAACCGGCCACCATGGCAAATTCAGCAATACTCAGATCCTGAATATCTTTACCATAATAAACCTGTGATGCCGCAGCAAAACCATAAGAACGTTTTCCTAAATAAATCTTATTTAAATACAGCGCAAGAATTTCTTCTTTTGTTAAAAAGCCCTCAATTTTTAGCGCCAGAAAAATTTCATTTAACTTTCGTAAGTACGTTTTTTCACGACTGAGGAAAAAATTTCGAGCCACTTGCATGGTAATGGTACTACCACCTTGTCCCTTTTTACCTGTTTTGACTAAATGAACAACTGCCCGCAGGATACCCTGATAATCCACCCCCGGATGCTCAAAAAAGCGATCGTCTTCTGCTGCTAGCACTGCATTAATCAAATGTTGTGGAAACTCATCATAATTTAACGGTGAGCGCTTCATTTCGCCAAACTCGGCAATCAATTCGCCCCCTTTTGCATACACCCGCAGCGGAACCTGTAACTGCACTTCTTTTAGTGCTTGAATGCTTGGCAGCCGAGGAGAAAGGTAAAAATAAGCCCCGCCAAAGAAGAGACCGGCTAAAAGAGTCCCAATCAAGGTTAAAGTTACGAGAACTGTGACCGATTTCTTAAAAAATGACTTCATATATCCACGCTATATTATTATGGTTGTGCCCAATGTGCCGATAAATAGTGCACAGGCGGAAGTATATGGGCTCGAGGAAAAGCTGTCACGTTCAATTGTAATTTTTCATTATATGTCCTATAGTTGTCCACACAACCTAATGTATTATGTAACTAATTGCCGTAACTATATACAAAATAAAGAAAAATACGGAATTCGAACCCCAAATAGGTGTTGATTTAAGATTATGAATCTTGGTGATTTTTTTAAACAGAAACAACCTGCTATTTTAGGACTGGATATCAGCTCTACTGCGGTTAAGTTACTGGAACTCGGTAAAAATGGCGATCGACTACGCGTTGAAAGCTATGCGGTTGAACCCCTGCCTGCCAATTCTGTTATTGAAAAAAATATCGCCGATGTTGAGGCTGTGGGTGAAGCAATTAAACGTGCGGTCAAGCGCTCTGGCTCACGGACAAAATTAACGGCCGTTTCTGTAGCAGGTTCTGCCGTTATTACAAAAGTTATTTCCATGCCTGGCTCTCTTTCTGACGATGAAATGGAGCAACAAATTGAGCTCGAAGCAGATCAATATATTCCATATCCCTTAGAGGAAGTTAACCTCGATTTTGAAATTATTGGACCATCAGAGAATGAGCCCGAGAAAATTGATGTGCTACTTGCCGCCTCACGTAGTGAAAATGTCGACATCCGTATTGCGGCCATTGAGCTCGCAGGATTAAAAGCAAAAATTGTTGATGTCGAGGCCTACGCAATGGAAAATGCGCTGTCACTCATCGTGCCCCACCTACCCGATCAAGGCGCGGATAAAACCATTGCCATTATTGATGTTGGCGCAACCATGACAACATTAAATGTCATGCATGACTGTAAAACCATCTATACACGGGAACAAGTTTTTGGCGGTAAGCAACTAACAGAAGAGATTCAACGTCGCTATGGCTTATCGTATGAAGAAGCCGGCATGGCAAAACGTCAGGGCGGTTTACCCGATAATTATATACCAGAAGTACTGGAACCTTTTAAAGAAGCAATGACGCAACAAGTCAGCCGTTCTTTACAGTTTTTCTATGGTTCAAGTCAATACGATAACGTTGATCATATTGTGCTTGCCGGCGGTAGCGCGATGATGCTGGGCATTGATGAAATGGTGGCGAATAAACTCGGTATCCATACATCCGTCGCGAACCCTTTTACCAATATGACGTTAGCCCCCAGAGTAAAAACACAAAGTTTAAGCAATGATGCGCCCGCTCTCATGGTTGCAGCAGGGCTTGCCATGAGGGGTATCGTATAATGGCAACCCTTAACTTACTTCCATGGCGCGAAGAAAGACGAAAAGAGCAGCTACGCCAATTTCTCACCATAATGGGGTTGTCCGTTGTTTTTATGTTGCTGGTTATTTTAGCTGTTCACTTACACTACGGCCGCTTGATTAGCGAACAAGAAGCACGCAATAATTTTTTAAAAAGTGAAATTACAGCCGTTGAAAAGAAAATTCGTGAAATTAATGGTTTAGCGAAAGAAAAGAAACGCTTACTTGCACGTATGGATGTTATTCAGCAATTACAACGCAACCGCCCTGGTATTGTTCATTTATTCGAAGAAATGGTTAAAGTCATCCCTGAAGGCATCTATATAGAGAGCCTTAAGCAGTCAGGTAAGAACCTGACCATAAAAGGTGTTGCACAATCTAACGCCCGAATCTCCGCTTATATGCGAAATATAGATAACTCACCCTGGCTAACTAAACCGCAACTGAATGTCATTCAGAAAAAGGGCCAGGCTAAAAAAGGCGGTGGGCGCAGCTTTATTTTAAAAGCGGAACAATTAGCGCAAGCTAAAAAATAAACGAAGCATAGACTTTATATTATGGCAGACATTGATCTTAACAATTTAGACTTTAGTAATGTTGGCTCCTGGCCAATTGCGGTTAAGGCTGTGCTTATTATTATTGTTGCCCTGGCCGTACTAACGCTGGGTTATTTTCTTGATATTCAGGCACAACAAGACAACCTTGCCCGAATTACAAAAGAAGAACAAACCATAAAGGAAGACTTCGAATTAAAACAATTAAAAGCATCTAACCTGGATGCCTATAAAGCACAAATGGTTGAAATGGAAGATTCATTTGGTGCCATGATTCGCCAACTTCCCAGCAAAACTGAAGTTGAAGATTTATTAGTTGATATATCGCAAACAGGACTTGCCAGCGGTATTGAGTTTCAATTGTTTAAGCCGCTCGCAGAAAAACATATAGAGTTTTATGCCGAGCTGCCTATCACACTAAAAATGACCGGCACATACCATCAATTTGGCGCTTTTGTGAGTGGCATTGCCGCTTTACCCCGTATTGTCACACTGGAAAACATTTCAATCGTTAGTGCCGGCGGAAAAGGTAAGAAAAAAGCCTTAACCATGGATGTGACGGCTAAAACCTATCGTTATTTAGATGAAAATGAAGTCTCGGGAAAACGTAAAAAACGTAAAAAATAAACACAACATAATTAACTAAAGAGCAAGCAAGGCATACACCGTATGGCAAATGAAATAAGCATTCCATCACAAATTTCTACATTTACAATCACACCTGTGATTAAAATGTTGTGTTTGTGTTTGCCCATACTATTAACAGCCTGTAGTGGCGATAATACCAGCGACCTGCGTGAATATGTTGCGAGTATAAAAGCGCGCCCATCTGGACGGGTAAAACCCTTGCCTGAAATTACTCCTTATGACACTTATTTATACCAAGCAGAACATCTCCGTGATCCTTTTACCATCTTTGTTGCGCAAGCAGAAACAAGCCTCGATATTAATGAAAAAGGCCTGCATCCAGACTTAAACCGAAAACGCGAAGAACTTGAGCAATACAGCCTGGATTCGCTTAGCTTTGTAGGTCACATTGAAAAAGATAATCAAACCTGGGCATTAATAATGGCACCCGATAACATCATTTATCGCGTCCAGCCCGGAAATCATATGGGTTCAAACTATGGCAAGATACTCGCCATTACAGAAGACTCAATCATTATAAACGAAATCATTCCCAATGGTGTGGGAGGATGGACTGAGCGTAAGGCTTCACTCGAGTTGAGTGAGTAGTTCAAGACGGAGATTTGCCATGCAAAATACTATATTCCATTTTATCCAACAGTCTAAGCAAAGCTTCATCAGTTTGTGCTTCATAGTGCTAATGGCAAACCCCATCGCCGCAGCTGCAAAAACAAACACGCTTTCTGAAATAAACTACACCGCTTTACCCGGTGATCAGGTTGAAATAAGAATATCAATGGATAACCCAGCGGTAGAACCAGGAAGTTTTACTATCGATAGCCCGGCGCGTATCGCGTTTGATTTCCCGGACACGAAGGTGAAACTCCCCAGCCGTTCTCAAAATATTGGGGTTGGTGTTGTACGCAGTATGAATATCGTTGAAGCAGGCGGTCGTTCGCGTGTGGTATTAAATTTATCCAAACTCGTCTCCTACCAAACCTTTGTCGATGGCAATGATATTGTTGTCACATTAGGTAAAAATCCGGCTGGCACAAAAGCCGCGGCTAAAGTTAGCACGACTAACTCAGCATCTGTTAAGCCAGAAAAAAACATTAAGAATATTGATTTTCGCCGCGGCGAAAAAGGTGAAGGCCGTATTATACTTGATCTCACCGATCCTAATACTTCAATCGACTTAAAAACGCGCGGCGAACAGATAACGGTTGTTATTAAAGATAGTGCAATATCAAGTGAACTTGAACGTCGGCTTGATGTTATTGATTTTGCTACTCCCGTCAGCACCATTGATGCCTTTAACCAGAGCGGTAATGTTAAAATTATTATCAAAGCTGTTGGCGACTTTGAACAAATCGCCTACCAGGCAGACAATTCTTTCACTATAGACATAAAACCTATCGTTGCACTTAGTGCGGCAGAAAAGCAGAAGAATGAGTTTGCCTTTAAAGGTGAGCGACTCTCTCTTAACTTTCAAAACATCGAAGTGCGCGCCGTTTTACAGCTCATTGCGGACTTTACCGATTTAAACCTCATCACCAGCGACACGGTAAAAGGCAATGTTACTTTACGTTTGAAAAATGTCCCCTGGGATCATGCCCTGGATATTATTTTACGCAGTAAAGGTTTAGCCATGGTTAAAGATGGTAATGTTATTTCCATCGCACCCGCTGAAGAAGTCGCCGCACGTGCAAAACTCGATGAAACCATCGATGCGCAAGCCCCGCTTATCAGTGAAAGCATACAAATAAATTATGCAAAAGCATCAGATATTATTTCTCTATTAAAAACCAAGGATAACTCCCTTCTTTCTGAACGTGGTAGCACAACCGTTGATGAGCGAACCAATAAATTATTAGTACGTGATACCGCTAAAAATCTTGATGCAATTGCTGCATTAATTGAAGAACTCGATGTTCCTATTAATCAAGTGTTAATTGAGTCACGTATTGTCTTAGCCCAGAATACTTTTAGTAAAGAGCTGGGGGTCCGCTTTGGTGTAACGAATAGTTACACAAATACCGATGAAAGTAGGGGTGTTTCCAACACAGGAACTAATGCTGATTTAGCAAGACAAGGTACCACACCAACTGCGGGTAATCGCTATAATGTTAATTTACCTGCAGCATCGGCTGCTGCGGGAACCATTGGTTTAGCAATTGCAAAACTCCCTCTTGGAACCTTGCTTGATTTGGAGTTATCCGCTGCACAGGCAGAAGGTAACTCTGAAACAATTTCGAGCCCAAGAATTATCACTTCTAACCAGCAGGAAGCAACCATAGAAACCGGAACAGAAATCCCCTACCAAGAAGCCTCATCAAGTGGAGCCTCTACTACCGCATTTAAAAAGGCTGTTTTGAGCTTAAAGGTAACGCCACAAATTACACCCGATGATCGTGTTATTATGGATTTAGATGTAAGTAAAGACCAGCCTGATTTTGGTAACCTCTCACCTCAAGGTGTCCCTCCTATTCTAACTCAGAATTTAACCACTCAAGTTTTAGTGGATAATGGTGAAACCGTGGTTTTAGGCGGTGTATATGAACAAACAAAAAGCACATCAATAAACCGAGTTCCTTTCTTTGGTGACCTACCGATTATCGGGGCATTATTTAGAAGTAAAACACAACAAAACAATAAATCAGAACTATTAATATTTGTCACGCCAAAACTATTGAAAGATAAAATCAAGTTGTAAAGTAATGTCTAATTTTGATACTTTAAACTACTATATAAGTGTGCAACATGAAGTATGTAATTCAACGATATACAAATATCTAATCCACTAAAAAGAGCTTAAGACTATTTTTAAAAGCAACACCAATATTTTTCTGGTCGGACTTATGGGCGCAGGTAAAACCACCATAGGCCGTCAAATCGCGAATGAATTGTCGTTAGATTTTTTTGACAGCGATCATGAAATTGAAAACCGGACTGGTGTAACGATTACGCATATTTTTGATATTGAAGGCGAAGCGGGTTTTCGCAAACGTGAAACCGCGGTGCTGGATGAATTAACAGAAAAAAAAGGTATCGTTCTGGCCACCGGTGGCGGGGCTATTCTTAAGGCTGAAAACCGCCAGTTTCTCATGTCGCGGGGCACAACCCTATACCTTTATGCCGATATTGATACGCTGGTCGAACGCACATCAAAAGATCGCAACCGCCCATTATTGCAAACGGAAAATCCCCGGGAAAAACTACAAGAATTATTCGATATCCGTGATCCTTTGTATCGTGAAACAGCGGATATTATTATCGATACCGGTAAAGATAGCGTTCGTCTGGCGATCAAAGAAATTCTCGAAAAACTCCAGAAATCTTAAAATAACAGAGAATTAAAACGCACATATTAGAGAATATACAAAGCACGTCACATTCTTTTTCTGTTTCATTTATAATCAAGTATCGAATATAGTCATGAGTTATAAAATGAAGACATTACACGTTGAACTTGGTGCGAATGGTGAGCGCGACTACCCCATTTACATTGGCCAAAACTTACTCTCAAAACCTGAACTGGTTGAACCGTATGTAGCGGGTTCGCAGGTCATGATTGTCAGCAATGAAACCGTTGCACCAATTTACCTGGAAAAAGTTAAACACGCTTTTGCAAAGTTCGATTGCCATAGCGTTATCCTGCCTGACGGGGAACAATACAAAAACCTCACTGTGCTCAATACGATTTTTGATGCTTTGCTCAGTGCAAAATTTGATCGCACCTGCACCCTGGTTGCACTCGGCGGCGGTGTTGTCGGTGATATGACAGGATTTGCCGCAGCAAGTTACCAACGCGGCGTTAATTTTATTCAAATTCCCACGACCTTGCTGGCACAGGTTGACTCTTCTGTCGGTGGAAAAACCGGCGTTAATCACCCTCTTGGTAAAAACATGATCGGTGCATTCCATCAGCCGCGCTGTGTTATCGCAGATTCAGACACCTTAAATACATTAGAAGATAATCAATTAAGCGCCGGCATTGCTGAAGTCATTAAATACGGTTTAATTCGAGATATTCATTTTATTGAATGGCTGGAACAAAACATCCATAAAATTTTAGCGCGGGATGCTGGAGCATTGTCTTATGCCATCGAATTCTCTTGTCGCTGTAAAGCAGAAATTGTTGCTGCCGACGAAAAAGAAGGCGGCGTGCGTGCATTGCTTAACCTTGGCCATACCTTCGGTCATGCAATTGAAACCAGCTCAGGCTATGGAAAGTGGCTACACGGCGAAGCTGTTGCCACGGGCATGTTAATGGCCGCTGATTTGTCTATGCGTTTAGGAAACCTGACAGAAAAAGATGTTGAGCGGGTTGATAACTTACTCGACATGTCCATGTTGCCGACACGCGCACCTAACCACATGGACTATGAACATTTTATTGAGCTCATGATGATCGACAAAAAAGCACGCGCTGGAAAAATAAATTTTATATTATTTAATAAATTGGGTGATGCCATGGTCACCAATGAATTTTCAGATGAGCTGTTGCGTGAAACCATTGAAGCGCATCGTGCCATTGAACCGGAATAAAAAGGATAAAGATGAATGTCAGAGCTTGCTCCCTATGCCGCAAATAATGCATCATCTTTAGGCCGCCGTCACCCCGAAGAAATCCCCAAACACCGCAGTGAATTTCAGCGTGATCGCGATCGTATTATTCATTCAACCGCCTTCCGTCGCCTTGAGTATAAAACTCAGGTTTTTGTCAATCACGAAGGTGATTTATTCCGCACGCGATTAACGCACTCTATTGAAGTTGCACAAATGAGTCGAACCATTGCGCGCGCGCTTCACTTAAATGAAGACCTAAGCGAAGCAATTGCACTTGCCCATGATCTGGGACACACGCCTTTTGGTCACAGCGGTCAGGATGCGCTAAATGCCTGTATGAAAGACTACGGTGGCTTCGAACACAACCTGCAATCGCTGCGCGTAGTGGATGAGCTTGAAGAAAAATATGCAAACTTCAACGGCTTAAACCTGACATTTGAAAGTCGTGAAGGTATTCTAAAACATTGCTCCATCAAAAATGCAGAACAACTGGGCGATGTTGGCAAACGTTTTATTAACAAAACCCAGGCAAATATTGAAGCGCAAATGGTGAACCTCGCAGATTCAATTGCTTATAACAGCCATGATGTTGATGATGGATTACGTTCGGGTTTTATTACCATTGAGCAATTACGTGAAACACGATTTTTTCAGTCACTGTATGCAAAAGTTGAAAAGCAATATCCCAGGCTTGATGATAAACGAACAATTTATGAAATTGTACGTCGTATGATTGATGAACAAATAAAAGATTTAATTGCTGAAAGCGCCATAAAAATAGAGCAGGCTAATCCGCAGTCCATTACGGATATTCGAAATAATAAAGAGAACCTCATCGCGTTTAGTAACGACATGTATGAAATGCATCTTGAGCTTAAACGTTTTCTTCGGGAAAACTTATACCGGCATTACCGGGTACATCGTATGAGCCATAAAGCAGGGAATGTCATCAGCAAACTTTTCCAGGCACAGTTAGATGACCTGCGCTTAATGCCACCCGAATATAAAAACAAAGCAAAGCAAGAAGAAGAAAAAAACGGCGAAAGTGGACGCGCCCGTATTGTTTCTGATTATATTGCAGGCATGACCGATCGCTATGCTATAAAGGAATATAAGCGTATATTTGACCCAACTGAGTTAACCTGACAGGTATCAGTTACTATGCGCGTCTATATGCAAATACCGGCACTTGATGACAAGCCATCCCGTTATTATCAGTTGTTATTATTAGAAGACCTGATTGATGGTTGGACATTAGTACGGGAATGGGGACAACAAGGTCGCTCAGGTCGGGTGAAACGTGACCATTTCGAAAATCATGAAAGCGCACAGGACGCGTTATTACGTGTTCGTGATTCACAATTAAAGCGGGGCTTTAAAGTTGTTTTTATGCAAGGGCAAGATCAATCTGGCCAAGTTACAAATTAGGGATAAAGCATTATGACAAATGATTCATCAAACTATGACCTCTCAAATATGGACGAGCTTAGCCGCACCGAACCACCCTATCTTGGTGCATATGGATTAAGTGAAGCGCCTTTTTCAGAGCAACATGATGATCGTTTTTTATTTTTGACGCCCGCGCTAAGCGAACAACTCAACTTACTTAAACATTACACCCAATACGGTAATTTATTATTAATTGTTAAAGGTGAACGCGGCATAGGAAAAAGCAGTCTTAAATACCGCTTTATTGATACTGCCCAGGAAGAATGGCAAATATGTGAAATTCAAGCCAACACCATGATGACTTCAGGTATTTTACTTAAAGACATTGCTACTGGTTTTGGTATTACCGAACCACCTCATGATGCACCCGTTTTATTTGAAGTTTTAAGTTCACAGCTGGAATATCTTCACAAAGAATCATATGAACCCATTTTAATTATTGACGATGCGCACGAACTACCGCAAGAAGCATTACAATCATTACTTTACCTTGCTGAACATCATTCAAACCAACAAACCGCTTTACGCATTATTCTGTTCTGTGAACCAGAAATTGATACCATGTTGGAAGATCCATCAATTAATTCTTTAAAAGATCGCGTAACGCATAGCATAGATATCCCCGCATTAAATGAAACGCAAGTTGCTGAATATTTACGTCATAGATTAGCCGTTGCAGGTTTTGATGGTACCAGTCCTTTCACGCCCGTTCTTATCAATAAAATTTTTACCTCGTCGAAAGGTATTCCCGCTAAAATTAATGAGTCTGCACACAAAAATTTATTAGATGACAGCGAACCCAGCCTTGCCGAAGAAGAGGATGACGTTGAAGAAAAACTTGCTCACCCCCTCACTTTATATACCCTGAAGAACATCTTAATCGGTAGTTTTGCTCTCGTAATTATACTTAGCGCATTATTTTTTCAGAATGAAATCAATCAATTATTTGAAGCACCTGAAATACCTGCAGATAATATCGCAAAAGATAATTCATTAAACAATAAAATTATAAGAGCTGAAAATAGAACAACTGATGCAGGCGCCGTAAAAAAAGAAAAACTTATTGAATTAAACCTGGATAAAAAAGAAGAACAAAACAGTACGCAGGAAAACCCAACTGAAATAATAAACAATAAAGTACCCCAGGTAGAAGAGCAAACAGCACCAGAAATAAAAGAATCAGCCGAAGCTAAACCCACTTTGGAATTAATTTCGGTTAATCCAAATCCGGTAGCAACAAGCAAGCAGCGACAAATTATTTCGATTAGTGGCACCGGTTTTCATAAACGACAAAAAGTGAAAGTAAGCTGGACAGGAGATGAAAAGATCCTTTCTCCAAATCAGGTTAATGTAAGCAGTAATAGCTATATGAATTTAATTCTTAATGTGGGCACAACAACAGATACATGGAGTGTTACAGTTATCGATCCGGAGCTCAATATAACGTCAAACACAATCAGTTTTAATGTTATCGCTGCCGCAGAAAGCAAAACCCAAACCAGCAAGATAAACGTTAAAACAAGCCTGGGAAAAAACAATGGTTTTTACGGGCAGCAGTGGATTACCCGGCAAAATAAAAATCATTTTACATTACAGCTACTAGGGAGTTTCAATAAAACAACGCTGACAAATTATTTTAAAAAATACTCCTTAAAAAATGATGCGGCAATTTTCACAAGAACGCTAAAAGGAAAAACGTGGTACACATTAATTTATGGTAGCTACCCTACTAAAGCGGCTGCTCAAGCTGCAGCAAAAGCACTACCAAAAGGCATGGCAAAAACATGGGCACGTTCATTCGCAAGTATTACACCAACGCTCGAAAAGCAAAAAATACTTAGTCAAACAAAAAATGAGACTGTTTCTTCAACAAACAACCTTATTCCAGAAAATAAAGATGGCTGGTTATGGAGTCAGGATCCCCGGCATTACACCTTACAACTCACTGCGGGTACAAATAAACAAGCAATCCAATCCTATATCACCCGTCATAAACTTCAGAGCAAAGCCGCTTATTTTCACCACCTTAGAGACGGTAAAGATTGGTATATTTTAATTTTTGGTCGTTTCTCCGATTATTCAAAAGCAAAACAAGCCATTAAGCAGTTACCCGAGGCGATACAAAAAACACGTCCCTGGCCCCGCAGCTTTAGCGCCATCCACGCAGAATTAAACTGAGCGCCAGCCTCTCTTTTTACCGGTCTGCATAAAACCGTAATTTTTAGTTTTCCAGAGCTTATTTCCACATCAGATTCAGGCTTTTCTCTGCTTCAAACTTACAGTAAAACCCTGCTTTTATGGATTGAAGCAAAACGCCTCTCCTTGTATACTGCTTGGCCATTTCGCTCAGCGTTTCTGCTGGGACTTTTCAACAAAATGGACTAAATTTAGGCAGTTTGTCGCTCCAGAAGACAAACTCCGATTGGCTACGATACAGCGATATTATTACGCTAAGACGATTATCCGGTGAAGAAGATAGTGACTAAAAAGACAAATAACCCCGAATCTATACAGGCAAATTATTCTGGCATGAGTGGCGGACTTTATCGCCCTGAATTTGAGCGTGATAACTGTGGTTTCGGCCTTATGGCGCAAATGGATGGCAAACCCAGCCATTGGCTACTCAAAACCTCAATTGATGCCCTTGCCCGTTTAACCCACCGTGGTGCCGTTGCTGCTGATGGTAAAACCGGTGACGGTTGTGGATTATTACTTAAAAAACCTGACAGTTTTCTGAAGGCTGCCGCGTCTAATCTAAATATCGAGTTATCCGAACTTTATGCTGTTGGCATGATTTTCCTCAATACGGATGAAAAATTAGCCGCAACAGCCCGTATGTTATTGGAAAGCGAATTAAGTAAGGAAGGACTTACTATCGCAGGATGGCGTGTTGTTCCGGTCAATAAATCTGCATGTGGTGAAGAAGCGTTAAAATCGCTACCGCAAATTGAGCAACTTTTTGTCAATGCTGCCAAGGATATGGATAAAACCGCCTTTGAACGCCACCTTTATATTGCACGCCGCCGAACTGAAAAAGCATTGGAAACAAACGATACCACGTTTTATGTCCCCAGCCTTTCGTCCTCTGTTATTTCATACAAAGGGCTGGTTATGCCAGAGCATCTTCCCGATTTTTATGAAGATTTAAACGATGAAAACTTTGAAACAGCACTCGCGGTTTTCCACCAACGTTTTTCCACTAACACGTGGCCGCAGTGGCGTTTGGCGCAACCTTTCCGCTACTTAGCGCATAATGGTGAAATCAACACCGTTCAAGGTAATCGAAACTGGTCGGTAGCGCGCGGTCATAAATTCGAGTGCCCGGATATCCCAATGGAAGATGTCCGCCCGCTGGTTTCAATGAGCGGCTCCGATTCAAACTCCATGGACAACATGCTCGAAGCCTTACTTGCAGGCGGCGTCAATATTTTCCGTGCTATGCGTTTACTGGTTCCACCCGCCTGGCAAAATGTTGCTGACATGGATGCCGACTTGCGTGCCTTTTATGAATACAACTCCATGCACATGGAATCATGGGATGGTCCTGCCGGTGTCGTTCTAACCGATGGTCGTCATGCCGCATGTAGCATGGATCGAAATGGCTTACGTCCGGCACGCTGGATGATTACTAAAGATCGCCACATCACTATCGCCTCAGAAATTGGTGTTTATCAATATGCCCCTGAGGACGTTGCGCAAAAAGGCCGCCTCAAGCCCGGTGAAATGCTTGCTGTTGATACCGAAACAGGTGAATTAATTTTACCTGCAATGATAGATGAACGTTTAAAAAATGCTCATCCTTATAAAAAATGGATGACGGAAAATGCGCTTCATCTTGAGTCCTCACTCAAAGATGAAAATGGTGCAGATGCAATGCGACCAGATACCTTAGATGTGTATCAAAAACTTTTTCAGGTGAGCTTCGAAGAGCGCGATCAAATTATTCGTGTTTTAGGTGAGGATGGGCAGGAAGCCATTGGTTCAATGGGTGACGATACACCATTCCCCGTTCTCTCACGTAAAGAACGATCTGTTTATGATTACTTCCGCCAACAGTTTGCGCAGGTCACGAACCCGCCGATTGACCCTATCCGCGAAAAAATAGTCATGTCGTTAGAGACCTGTTTTGGTCGCGAAAAAAACATGTTTGAAGAAACGGCAGAACATGCATCACGTCTGTTAGTAAACTCACCGGTATTATCACATACTAAATTTACCAGGTTGCTCGCGCTGGGTGACAACGTGCACTACTCTGGTGAATACAATAGTGGCTATGCAAATACCACGATCTCATTAAACTACCCTGAAGATATTGACTTAAAATCTGCGCTACTCGATCTTAATAAGAAAGCAGCCGATGCAGTTAAAACCGGTAAAGTCATTATTATATTAACCGACAAAGATATTAGTGAAGACACCCGGCCGGTGCATGCGCTACTCGCAACAGGTGCAATCCATCATCACTTAATCCGTGAAGGCTTACGTTGTGATGCCAATATTGTTGTCGAAACCGCAACAGCACGTGACCCGCATCACTTTGCAAGCCTGATTGGTTTTGGTGCTACGGCCGTTTATCCATACCTTGCTTATGCATGTTTAAGTGACATGATACGCACCAAAGAAATATCAGGACTTGAAGCTTGTAAACTTGATGCCAATTTCCGTAAAGGTATCAATAAAGGTTTATATAAAATCACATCTAAGATGGGTATTTCAACCATCTCAAGTTACCGTGGCTCACAGCTTTTTGAGTCGGTTGGTTTAAATCAGGATGTTGTTGACCTTTGTTTTAAGGGTACAACAAACCGTATTCAGGGTACTCGCTTTGAAGACATTGAATCGGAACAACGCGTACTTTGTAAGCTTGCCTGGAATACCCGCAAACAAATGGATCAGGGCGGCTTATTAAAATTTGTCCACGGTGGTGAAGATCACGCATACAATCCCGATGTTGTTCAGTCACTGCAAGTTGCTGTTAAGAGTGGCAAGTATGAAGACTATAAAGTCTATGCTGACCAGATTAATAACCGTCGCCCTATCTCATTGCGTGACTTGTTAAAAGTACGCAGCGATGTAACAGCAATCGATATTGATGAAGTGGAGTCATTTGAAAATATCGTTCAACGTTTTGATTCGGCCGCAATGTCATTAGGTGCGTTATCACCTGAAGCACACGAAACTCTCGCGCAAGCGATGAATGAGTTAGGCGGTCGTTCAAATTCGGGTGAAGGCGGCGAAGACATTAAACGTTATGGCACCGTTAAACGCTCTAAAATTAAACAGGTCGCATCAGGACGCTTTGGCGTAACACCGGCTTACTTGCGCAGCGCAGAAGTTATGCAAATTAAAATTGCGCAGGGTGCAAAACCCGGTGAAGGTGGACAGCTACCCGGTCACAAAGTTAATGACTATATTGCAGAGCTGCGCTATTGCAAGCCTGGTGTGTCATTAATATCACCGCCACCGCATCACGATATTTATTCTATCGAAGATTTATCACAGCTTATTTATGACTTAAAGCAGGTTAACCCGGACGGTTTAGTGTCAGTAAAACTTGTTTCAGAGGCCGGCGTTGGCACCATCGCAGCCGGTGTGGCAAAAGCCTATGCAGATTTAATTACTATCTCAGGCTATGACGGTGGTACGGGTGCATCGCCTTTAACCTCAGTTAAATATGCCGGCGGTCCCTGGGAACTTGGGCTAACTGAAACTCATCAAATACTTCGCGCAAATAACTTACGTGGCAAAGTACGCTTACAAACCGATGGCGGTTTAAAAACCGGTTTAGATATTATTAAAGCCGCTATCCTGGGTGCTGAAAGTTTTGGTTTTGGTACCGGGCCGATGGTCGCTATGGGTTGTAAATACTTACGTATTTGTCATTTAAATAACTGCGCAACCGGCGTTGCAACACAAGATGCTATCTTGCGTAAAAAACACTTCATTGGTGAAGTTGAAATGGTGACAAATTACTTCAAATTTATCACTCAGGAAGTTCGCGAATTAATGGCGGCCTTAGGTATTAAAAACCTGACCGATCTCATTGGTCGCACCGATTTATTAGAAGTTTTAGAAGGCACTACAGGTAAACAAAATGCATTAGATTTATCGCCCTTATTATCTGATGCCGGTGTTGCTAAAGAGATGCCGTCTTTCTGTGTAGAACCAAAGAACGAACCTTTTGATAAAGGTGTGTTAGCAGAAAAAATGGTGGCCGATGCAATCAATGCAGTTGATAACAAAACAGGTGGTGAATTTAACTATACCGTTAAAAATACAGACCGCTCTATTGGTGCACGTCTATCCGGTGAAATTGCTGTACGCCACGGCAATCTTGGTATGGAAGAAAATCCTGTCGTCTTAAACTTAAGCGGTACCGCAGGCCAGAGTTTCGGTGTCTGGAATGCCGGTGGCTTACACATGAACCTTGAAGGCGACGCCAATGATTATGTGGGTAAAGGCATGGCTGGCGGTAAATTATCCATTCGTCCGCCCAGAGGCAGCTCATTTATAAGCCACGAAACAACCATCATCGGCAACACCTGTCTTTATGGTGCAACCGGCGGGAAACTGTTTGCTTCAGGTTTGGCAGGTGAACGTTTTGCTGTACGTAACTCCGGCGCACATGCTGTTGTTGAAGGCATTGGTGACCACGGCTGTGAATACATGACCGGTGGCCTTGTGACAGTGCTCGGTGAAACAGGTGTTAACTTCGGTGCAGGCATGACCGGTGGTTTCGCTTATGTCTATGATGAAAAACATGACTTTGTTGATCGCACTAATCAGGACATTGATATTGAACGCATTGCAACTGAGTCAATGGAAGCCTATCGCGCACATTTACGCGATGTCATCGAAGAACACGTAAAAGAAACAGGAAGCCAACGTGGTCAGGAGCTGCTTAATAACTTTGCCGATGCGATACGCCACTTCTGGTTAGTTAAACCTAAAGCGGCAACGATGGAATCATTATTAGCAGATTTACATAATGCTGCGGCATAATTACTTTTAAGGTTAGCATTGCGCTTAACCAACAACAAATAGACAGTAAAAAAGATGGCAAATAATTTTCAATTCTTACAAGTAAGCAGAGCTGAACCAGCTAAGAAAGATGCTGAAACACGGAAAAAAGAATACCGTGAAATTTATACTCAGTTCGATGCAGCCAAAGCAGCAGAACAAGCTGATCGTTGTATAGCTTGTGGTAACCCCTATTGTGAATGGAAATGTCCGGTACACAACTACATTCCAAACTGGTTAAAACTTATTGCAGAAGGCAATATTACAGAAGCCGCTGAACTGTCACATCAAACCAACAGCCTTCCTGAAATTTGTGGCCGTGTTTGTCCCCAGGACAGGTTATGTGAAGGTGCCTGTACCTTAAACGATGGTTTCGGTGCCGTTACAATCGGTTCAATCGAAAAATATATTAACGATACCGCCTTTGAACAAGGATGGCGCCCGGATTTATCGACGGTAGAAGATACCGGTAAAAAAGTTGCCGTCATTGGTGCAGGTCCCGCGGGCTTAGGTTGTGCTGATGTTCTGACTCGAAATGGCGTAAAAGTTACCGTTTATGATCGTCACCCGGAAATAGGCGGCTTGCTCATGTTTGGTATTCCTGAATTCAAACTTGAAAAAGAAGTTGTGCAACATCGCCGGGAAGTTTTTGAAGAAATGGGCATCACGTTTAAATTGAACGTAGAAGTCGGTAAAGATATTCCTTTCCAGACTATTCTTGATGGATATGATTCTGTTTTCCTTGGCATGGGAACATATAATTCAATGAAAGCCGGTATTCCTGGTGAAGATAACCCGGGTGTTTATGCCGCGCTTGATTTCCTTATTTCAAATGTTAACCATTGCTATGACTATGAAAAAGATGCCGCGGATTACATTGCAATGCAAGGCAAACACGTTGTTGTCCTGGGTGGTGGTGATACCGCAATGGATTGTAACCGTACCGCTATTCGTCAAGGCGCGGCTTCCGTTTCTTGTGCTTATCGTCGTGACGAAGAAAACATGCCGGGTTCGAAAAAAGAAGTCACTAACGCCAAAGAAGAAGGTGTTAACTTCTTATGGAATCGTCAACCAATAGAAATAGTGGGTGATGGTCGCGTTGAAGGCGTAAAAGTCATCACAACAGAACTCGGTGAACCCGATGAACGTGGTCGCCGCAGCCCTGTTCCCGTTGAAGGTTCAGAAGAAATTATTATGGCCGATGCTGTCATCATTGCTTTTGGTTTCCGTCCAAGTCCTGCGGACTGGTTTAAAGACTTCAATCTTGATATCGATGAACGTGGCCGTGTTAAAGCACCCTTTGAACAAAAGTTTAAACATCAAACCACCAACCCCAAAATTTTCTCGGGTGGTGACATGGTACGCGGCTCCGACCTGGTTGTTACCGCAGTATATGAAGGCCGTCAGGCAGCTGAAGGCATTCTCGATTATTTAGAAGTTTAAAAAAGATCCAACGCAAAGGCGCAGAGAACGCAAAGGTTCGCAGAGAAAGTTTATTATTAGAAATAATTTAATAATAGAATAGACTGCACTTTTTAGTTAATCTGCCCAATAAATAAAAGAATAACAACTTACTTGAGGGCGCAAAACGGCTGACACTATTAAAAGAAAGCAAATTATTTAACTTTGCGTTCCTTTGCGTTCTCTGCGCCTTTGCGTTAAAAAATATATGACTGAATTAAAAAACGATCGTTTTATACGTGCTCTATTAAAAGAACCTGTCGATATGACGCCTGTGTGGATGATGCGTCAGGCGGGTCGTTATCTTCCTGAATATAAAGCCACTCGTGCAAAAGCCGGTGACTTTATGACCTTATGCAAAACACCCGAGCTTGCAACAGAAGTTACTATTCAACCTTTAGATCGTTTCCCACTTGATGCTGCCATTTTATTTTCAGATATTTTAACTATCCCTGATGCAATGGGTTTAGGTTTATATTTTGCCGAAGGTGAAGGCCCACGTTTTGAACGTCCTCTTCGCACTAAAGCCGATATTGATAAACTGATCAAACCTGAAATGGATGAAGAATTAGGTTATGTCATGGCTGCAGTGAGCATGATTCATCGTGAGCTTGATGGCCGTGTACCGCTTATTGGTTTTACCGGTAGCCCATGGACACTCGCAACTTATATGGTAGAAGGCAGCAGCTCTAAAGATTATGCCAAAGTTAAAGGCATGCTTTATGATCAACCCCAACTAATGCATCAACTGTTAGACAAACTTGCTGATACCATTATTGACTATCTTAATGCACAAATTGAACATGGTGCACAAGCGGTCATGATTTTTGATACCTGGGGCGGCGTACTAACGACCCGCGACTATAAAGAATTCTCTTTACGCTATATGCAAAAAATTGTTGATGGTTTAAAACGTGAAAATGACGGCCGTAAAGTTCCTGTTGTGATGTTTAGCAAAGGTGGCTGTCAATGGTTAGAGGCACAGGCTGAAACAGGTGTTGATGCACTTGGCTTAGACTGGACGCTGGATATTGGTTTAGCACGGGCACGCGTGGGTGATAAAGTTGCCTTACAAGGTAATATGGATCCTTCCGTTTTATATGCCTCTCCAGAACGCATTAAAGAAGAAGTCGCCACTATATTAGAAAGCTACGGCCATGGTTCAGGCCATGTCTTTAATTTAGGCCACGGTATCCATCAACATGTTGATCCTGAGCATGCCAAAGCCTTTGTTAATGCCGTGCACGAACTAAGTCCAAAATACCACAAATAATAACAAGCTCTCATTATGAGGACTTTTTAGTATAATCAATGAATATCTAAAATCTGAGAATTTCGTTTATGAAAATGACTGGTCATTTAGGAAAGATGGTAACAACTCTGGATGCAAAATCAGAGTCAGCCGTGCAATACCAACTTCCTTTAGATAATGAGTTGATACTTTTAAACCCGTATATCGGGAAAAAAATAAAACTACATTATTCTGGTGAAATTCATTGTATTGAGTGTGGCCGTAAATCAAGTAAAAGCTATAACCAGGGGTTTTGTTTTCCCTGTTTCAAGTCACTCGCAAAATGTGATATGTGTATTATGAAACCCGAAACATGTCATTATGAAGAAGGCACTTGCCGTCAACCTGAGTGGGGCGAAGAATTTTGCTTGCAAGATCATTATGTGTATCTGGCAAATTCATCAGGTATAAAAGTAGGCATCACCCGTGGCACGCAGATCCCTACTCGCTGGATTGATCAGGGAGCAACTGAAGCACTACCTATTTTTAAAGTCGCAAACCGTTTATTGTCAGGCAAGGTGGAAGTCGCAATAAAAAATCATGTTTCTGATCGTACTGACTGGCGCAAAATGCTTAAAGCTAAAGCAGAACATATCGATCTGGCTGAAAAACGCGACGAACTAATCAAATTAGCAGAAAAAGAACTCAAGTCGATAGAGTCAAAATTTGATAAAGATAAAATCCAATTACTTGATGAAAAACAAATTCAAATAAATTTTCCGGTTGAGCATTATCCTGAGAAAGTGAAGTCACTTAACTTTGACAAGACAGCGGAAGTTGAAGGTATGTTGCAAGGCATTAAAGGTCAATATCTTATTTTAGATGTTGGCGTAATAAATATTCGAAAATTTGCGGGTTATCTCATAGATTTTTCTGCCTGAGTTAAAAATAATAACCGAGCTCAAGCTGAATAAAATCATCTTTCCGCATAGAATAAAGCAGGTTTGTGCTGTCGGTAAAGCCCTCGAATATACGTGTCTCAAGTGTTAACTTATAGTTTTCACCAATACGGCGACTTGCTTCAACACTATACAAGCGTGAACTATCATCACGATCAGCAATCACACCCAGTAACATGCTGGTATCATCCTCATCATTCATAGTTAAACGTAAGCCGACCATAACATCATCCTCAAAAGGTGTAGTCGCTTTTTTGTCACGATCGTCATACAGATATTCCATCACTAAACCAATATCGGATGAACTCTCAAACACACCATAAAAGCTGTATTCAAAGCCTAAAGTTGCGGCATTATTATTGTCGCTTTTTATTCTCCGATTAACCACTTCTACCTTCCACAACCAACTATCCAGAGTTGCTTGCAAGTCCAGTCCCGTTTGCTGTAATAAATTATAAACCGGTCGTAGCGTTGTGTTGCCATTACTATCTACTGCAGTAGTAAAAAAAGGATCACGACTTGTACCATCAAAATAACTTAGCCCTATATCCCAATCGCCTAAAATATGTGACCAGCGTGCGGCATAATCTATATTTTTTTCTTTATCGCCTGACTCATAAACAGGATTCGTCGTATCAACCGGTAATGCGCTTCTAAGACGGCCATTAATCCCCGGAAAAGTACGCTCTCTAAAATAGGGAAGAACAAATAAATCAACCGTACCCCAATCATTGATTAAGGCATAATTAATCATCGGTTGACCGAGTTTTTCTTCGCCATCAAGACCTTCAACCAAATCTGACTGATTAATGACATCTACAAGATGTTGTGATTCCGATACACCCCAGAACACCTTGCGCAAGCCAATTCTTAATTCAGACTCATCAAAAACGTTTAACCAGCTTAACTCTCTGATATCTGCATGTGTTCGTTCATCATCGTATTGATCCAGACGATAAAAAGGCACAAACGTTAAACGTTGTCTACCGTTGTCCCAATCATGAAACCATTCCGGTTGAATAGAAACAGAGCCATATTGTTTTTTCTGCGAAGGTGATATTCCTTGCTCGCTAAACTGACGCATTTCTAACGAAATATTTCCTGACCATTCATTCGCCAGTACTGGAGCAGCACAAACAAAAAAAGTTAAATTAAAAAGCGTTAAATAGTTTTTCATTATACAAACCAAGTAAAATTTACTTTGCGCGCTTTAAACTATTGCGATCAAAGTCACGTTCACGAAATCCATTTTTAAACTTATATGATTTCCATAGCAATGTCGTACTTTTACCCGTTTGATGATTAACCATTTCTAAACGTGCAGGACGCCAGTATTTATTTAAGTACTTTTTATAATCATGCTGCGTTAATGTTTTTAACAGACTTCTCTTACGATCATAAAATTCAATTTTTAAAGGCTGATACATTTCTTTATCAATCCATGCAACTTGCCTGGTATAACCTGATTTTTTATACTGAGGATATTGCTCTAATACAAAAACATCTCTGCTATTATATTTATCATCTTTAATAAATTTATATTTATATTTAGCAACTTCCTGTGAAGATATATCTTCATAGGCAAATTCACTTCCCATAAACGGGCCGGATTTATTTGAAGATGAAATACGCTTTACTCGTTTTAAAGCTGGTAAGTACAACCATTGTTCATCTGGCTCTAATGTATGAGTAAAACTTAAAAAAGCCGTCCCTTTTACATCACGCGGTGTATCAAAAATTGTTAACGACTTATCACCATCGCCATCAACCTCTAATGTTTTCCCTCTTATTTCCCGCGTGCTTTCAGAATCCTGACTATTTCTCAGAATCATTTTCATAACTGTTGCCTGATCACCCCAGCCTTGATCACGTTTATCCGCTTCTACCGCAATAGCCATTCCTTTTTCTTCTGCCGTTTCTGCATACACAGTTCCGGTAAAAGCAATAAGGCCAGATAATAAAATTATTCCCTTCATGATTTTTTCTCCAGTTTCATTAATAGTGGTGGCAAGAAGAAGAAGTCTGCAATTAAGGCAAAAGCAATAACCACTGACGTTAGCATCCCCATGTCAGAATTCATTTTAAAGTGTGATTGTGCGAGCACTACAAAACCGGCAACAAGAACAATCGATGTTGTTAATAATGCTCGTCCAACATGTTTAAAGGCATACCGCACTGCGTCTTGTGAATTATAGCCATGTTCACGTTTTGCCCGTAAATATTTACTTAAAAAATGCACCGTATCATCAACAACAATACCTAATGTCATCGTCGTTACTACTGATAAAGCCAGACCAACTTCACCAATTAATAACCCCCACAAACCAAACCCCATAGCAGCAGGGACAAGGTTCGGAATCATACTAATCATGCCGGTTTTAAACGAACGAAATGCAAAAATTAATATTGCTGAAATTAATACCAAAGCCAATGTTGTTGCGATAAGCATGCTTGAAATATTGCGCTGTCCAATATTTGCAAACATCATGGTCGGACCAGTTCCTTCAGCCACTTTAATATATTTCCCATTATCAGATAACCATTTATCTGCTCTATTACCTAGCGCAATGATTTCATTACTGGATAATGTTTGTATTGATACTGTCATGCGCAGTGCTGATTTACTAATATCAATTTGATTGTTTAAATCTAATCCATACGGCAGTGACATTTCATACATTAATAAATATTGTGCAGCCAAATTTCGGTCATCCGGAATTTTTTTCCAACGCTCATCATCACCATGCATATTTTTATTTAAGCGTTTAATCACGTCGGTATAAATATTAACATGGCGTGTTTCAGGTTGTTCGCGATACCAGTTTGCAAAGGCTTCAACTTCATTTAAGTAGCCTGGCTCACTAATGCCACTGTCCTGACTACTTTCAAGAGAGTAATCTATAATATATAAGCCTGTAAGATTTTTATCGATATAATCTGAGTCTTGTCTAAACTGTATTGTTTCATCAAAGTAATGAACAAAAACATCATTCAATTCATTTTTTGGTAAGAAAATAATCATTGTAACAATCAGCAGCCCCATAAACTGCATAAGGCGTTTTCTCTTTCTCACAACAAAGTCACCCAATGCGACCATTTGTTTATCTTCATCACCCTTTCTTACTTTAACGCGCACGGGCAATATCGAAATAAGCGCAGGTAAAAAGGTTACCGAAAGTATAAATGATGCAACAACCCCCATAGCAACAAAATTACCCAGATGCTGAAACGGAGGAACTTCTGAAAAATTCATGGTTAAAAAACCAATCATCGTTGTTGCGCTTGCTAAAAAGACTGGCTGCAAGTTAATTCTTAATGCTTCAGATATAGCACTATTTTTATCTTTTCCAGCACGCATCTCATGAATAAAGGTGGTTAACACGTGCACGGAATTCGCAATAGCCACGGTTAATATAATAGTCATAGATGACACGGAAGGTCCGGTTAGCGGGAAGCCCATGTAACCACCTAACCCCATACCCGTCATAATGGATAAAAAGATAACAAGAATAATGCCCAGGGTCGTTGAAACACTTTTTAATAAAACCAACAACATTAAAAACATCACAGCAAAACTGAGAGGCACCAAACTCATCATATCGCCTTGGGCACTTTCGGCAAAAGCATTATTCATTGGCACCATGCCAGACAAACGAAATTCAACATCAGTTACTTCAGTGCGCATTTCTTCTGCTAACTTTCTTGCAAAAGAAATAACTTCAGGGACTTCTTTTACCGGATCAATATTAGGCAAATTAATTGTTGCAGATATTGATGTGACATGCGCTATAGGAGAGATTAAGCGTTTATTTAATAACGGCTCACTTAATGCAATATTCTTAATTTTCTCGATATCAGCATCTGTTAAATTTTCAGCATCACTAATTAAATCTTCAACGATTAAATCATCGCCTTCTGCATAGGTGTATTGGAAATTAGAAATAGAATCTACGCGAGTAGAATAAGGAATTTGCCATGCTTTTTCGGTAATGTTTTCAATAACTTTTAAAGTGTCCCGGGTGAAAACATTGCCATCTTTAGGCGTAACTATAAACAGAACATTATCATTGCGACTATACGTTTTTTCAATTTTATCAAACGCTTTTAACTGTGGGTTGTCATCACTAAAGAAAACACGGTAGTCTGCCTTAAAAACTAAAAATCGACCACCACTTGCAGCAGTAAACACCAGCAAAAGTGATAATAAAATAATTATCCATCGATACTTTATGACCCAGGGGCCAAGTTTTGATTCCAATTCACTCATCTTAATTCTCCATCATTATTTTTTTATCAAACCGTTTAATATTAATTCTGTTACACCCTTAGCTAACCGCTGCAGCTCTTCAATTGGATACATGGGGAAAAAAAAGGGTGATGCAAACTTAACAATAGCCGCTAAAACATAAGAAGCCGTTTCCTCTGTATTTTCTACAGAAAACTCACCTCTTTCACAGCCTTGCTTTAATATCTCTGTTATTAGCAGCTTATTTTTTTCAATTTCACCCTGCACCAGGTCCGGGCGTTTTTTCATAATCACATCAACAAGCTCTAATAGTTTTGGCTCGTTATTAAACTGTCCATACTCATATTCCAGCATCGCTAAAACAAAAAGCCTTAATCGCTCTGACTCAGATAAACCTGCACGTCCCACTATCTCGGTTAATATATCTGCCCGTGTACAAAAACAGCGGCCTGCTATCGCAGAGCCAATCGCCAGCTTATTTTCGTAGTACCGGTAAAGATTGGCTGTCGACATGTCAATATCTGATGCAATTTCTGCCATGGTTGTTTTGCCAAAGCCATATGCTCTAAAGCGCGCTTCTGCTGCATCTAAAATACGTGTACCTATTTCTTCCGTCATTCTCTTTTCCTGTCCAAGTTAGACGTATTTATAGGCTATAAATTGTGAACAATCAATTAAATATTCATTATTCACATCATTAATTTTAATTTATCAATAAAATCAAATAGTTATTTATTTAATCAATATTATATTTAGCCCATTTAGCCTTTTTGCCTTTACGGATCCGGCAAAATATTTCTTTTTCGATACCATCAACATACCAATATCCGTGCGTTTGGTACTCATTTAATTGACGAATAGTCGAGGCCGACCAGTTGTAGGCTTTTTGTTTTTTGCGCAGAAAATATCGGTACGATAATTTTTTGCACCAATTTTGAAATTGGAAAGCAGTATCGATAGTCGCATTTTGTTCACTTGCTGCAATAACGATATGAGATGATAAGGTGGAAGAAATAACAAGAAGTATCCATACATATTTCATATTTTCCCTCCATGGAAAATAATAATTTATTCTAAAAAGTATAATGATTCATTGTAAGTAATAACTATTTTTTAACACGCCTGGCTCTGGGGTGGGCCGCATCATACACTTTGGCTAAATGTTGAAAATCCAGATGGGTATAAATTTGAGTTGTTGATATATCGGCGTGTCCCAGTAATTCCTGCACGGCGCGTAAATCACTGCTGGACTCTAACATATGGCTTGCAAAAGAGTGCCGCAACATGTGAGGAAAAACATTCATATCAATGCCTTGCCGTTGCGCCCAATACTTTAAGCGTTTTTGTACCACAGAGTTATGTATACGTTTGCCTTGCTTACCAACAAATAAAGCGAATTCATTTTCATTGGCGATTTCTGCCCGGCGTAATAACCACGCTTTTACTGCAATAACGGCTTTTGAACCCACCGGTAAATCTCTTTCTTTGCTGCCCTTACCTTTAACACGCAACGTACCCGACTTTATTTCTTCTCCACTTTCAATATTAAGTTGTGTTAACTCCGACAAACGCAAACCAGATGAATAAAAAAGTTCTAAAATTGCTTTATCCCTGACGCTTTCAATTTCATCACCTTCAATTTCAACTAAACGGGTAACACTATCAACATCTAAGGTTGAAGGAAGCTTTCGCCCCGTTTTTGGCGCCTGAACATTCGTAGCAGGATTATTCTTAACACTATTTTCAATGAGTAAATATTTAAAAAAAGATCGAAAGGTCGACAACATACGTTGCAAGCTTGCCCCGCCCAGACCTTGCCGGTGTCGCTGCGAAATTAATAAACGAATATTTTCATCACTAACATTTTGCCATTGTGTGATGTCTTCTTTAACACAATAAGCAACAAGAGATTTTAAGTCGCGGGAATAACTTTTAAGTGTGTGAGGAGAGTAGTTTCGTTCATTACGGCACTTAGCAAGAAATGAATCGACCCATTCCATTGCTTTATCATTCATCGTTAACTATCCAGGTGACGGCGTAAAATTCGTGTTAACACCTGGCCTAATAAAGAAAGAAAGAGTGTCCCCATATCGGCACGAAAGCGTTCTGCATCATAACTGCCAATCGCAATAATGCCATAACAGTTTTTGCTCGATTCATCTTTTACTAACGGTACAATACCGGCCGACAAAATATCCGCATCATCAAATAAAGCCTGCATTTGCTCACCATTAAAGGTGCCGCACATTGGCTCGCGTGCCGTCATCACTTTTTCACCAATAACTAAAGCCGGCTGTTGCCAGGCCGTTAACTCTTCATGTGCTTTTAAAGTATCGTTGCCCGAAGTTAATAACTTTACTGAAATGGCATCAGCTTCAAAGTCTGTTCGTATGCGTTGCTTGATGACAACTAAAACATCATCCAGGGTTTTCGCATCTAATAATTCTAAAATTAATTTATTAACATTATTATTCAGATCTTCATTATTTTGCGCTGTCGCAATTAACGTTTGTAATTTTCTTTTTTGCTGCTCTTTTTGTTCGCGTAAAATTTGAACCTGACGTTCAATTAACGATACCGCTGAGCCGGCTTCATGCGATAAAACCATACCGGCAAGAATATCCTGGTGCGCTTCAAAAAAAGCAGGATGATCACGTAAGTAACCCGCGATTTTATGTTCAAACTCTGTATCAACTGCTTTGTGATCTTTAGAACTCATAGTGTTATTTTACCTTCAAAAACCGTGGTTGCCGGCCCTGTCATCATAACGGGCGATGCCTCACCTTGCCAACTGATTTGCAGGCTTCCGCCAGGCAAATCAACCTGAACCTCTTCGTCCAGACGTCCCTGCAAACGCCCCACTACCATTGCCGCACATGCGCCCGTACCACAGGCTAACGTCTCTCCAGCACCACGCTCAAATACACGCAAACGAATATGGGAGTCTGACACTATTTGCATAAAACCGGCATTGACCCGGTTTGGGAAAAGCGCATGATTTTCAATTGCCGCACCCAATTCATCGACATCCGTCGCTTCGACATCATCAACAATGGTAACGGCATGCGGATTACCCATTGAAACCGCACCGATTTTTAGCACATCACCGTTGACATCTAAGGCGTATTCATCCAAACGGGTATCGGCATTGAAGGGAATGGCCCATGGGTTTAATTCAGGAACGCCCATATCAACGCTGACTTGTCCATCCTCTTCAATATAAAGTGAAATCACACCGGTATTGGTTTCCACGACAATGGGATTTTTGTTGGTCAAGCCTTTTTCGCGCACGAAAACAGCAAAACAACGCGCACCATTACCACACTGCTCAACCTCTCCACCATCTGAATTAAAAATACGATAAACAAAATCCACATCATCTGACTCCGCCGCTTCAACCAATAAAAGCTGGTCGCAGCCCACGCCAAAATGGCGATCAGCAATAAATTGTACTTGCTCTTCGCTAAGGTCAATATCCTGATTAATTACATCAATAACAACAAAGTCATTACCGAGGCCGTGCATTTTTGTAAATTGAATTTCCATAGGCTTATTTTATGCTTAACCTTAATGTTTGTCATTTCTACTTGTTATAAAGCTCAATAAAAGCTACTGGAACTAACGGCTCTCTACAAAGTTAAACGCCCCCCCGTCATTGCGAGGAAACACTGAAAAACACTTGCTTGTCAGTATTGACGAGGCAACCTTATGCACTAGCATCATGAGATTGCTTCGTTCATTTTATTCACTCGCAATGACAGCTTTTATTCGAGGGGGTTCGTTGAATACCTTCAACTCACCGCGTAATCTGGCTTCGCAGCATTCGTGAGTTATATCAGCTGGACATAATCGCGATAAACACAACGATCCATCACCACTTTAATCCCCGCTTGTTCTGCTCTTACCGCCTCCGCCTCATTGATCACACCATCCTGTAACCAAATAAGGGGGATTTTTAGCTTAATACAGGTATCAATAATGGGGGTAATCTTATCGGGCGCACGAAATACATCGACCATATCAATTTTAGCGCGCAGGCTTTCGGGGATAGATTCAAGCTCTGCATAGGCTTTTTCACCCAGAACCTCATCCACTGCGGGGCGCACGGGAATAATCGAATAGCCAAAGCCTTGCATTGCTTTTGAGACACGATGGCTCGGCCGCTTGGGCTTTGGTGACAAACCAATCACCGCAATGATTTTCGTGTTTTGCAGAATGCCTTTAATATCGTCTTCTGAAGGGTTACTAAACATTAAACTTGTCTCAGCTGAAATACCGAATTAGAGTATAATTCACCTTCACAGAAACCTCGCCTGCTATCGAGATAAAAATATGATCACCATTGGGAAAACGTACAAATTAAAAGCCGTTAAAAAACTCGATTTTGGTGTTTATTTAAATGCTGAAGATTTATATGAGGTACTGCTGCCAAAACGTTATGTACCCCGCGACCTGGAAATGGGGGATGAAATCGAAGTCTTCCTTTATCTTGATTCTGAAGACCGCCCCGTCGCCACCACCGAAATACCTAAAGCCCAACTTGGGGAGTTTGCTTATTTGCCCGTTGTTGATGTGAATAACACCGGCGCCTTTTTGGACTGGGGGCTGGCAAAAGATCTTTTCGTACCCTTTGCTGAGCAACACCGCCCGATGGAAATTGGCCGTTCGTACATTGTTTATGTTTATCTCGATAAAGTAAAAGGCCGTCTCACCGCGTCATCAAAGATAGATAAATTCCTTGATGATGAAAAGCCACATAACTTTACGCCGCAACAAGCGGTTAAATTGCTCATCGCCAACAGCACCGACCTGGGATACAAAGCCATCATTAATAACAGCCACTGGGGTGTTCTTTATAAAAATGAAGTTCATCAACGTTTGAGTTTTGGTCAAAGTATTGATGGCTTTATAAAACGCATTCGTCCGGATGGAAAAATAGATTTATCACTACAGGGTGGTAAAGAAACGCGGGACAAACACGAAAGACTTATTCTCACCTATTTAAACCAGCATGGTGGATTTGCGCCAGTACATGACAAAACCGATCCGAAAATAATTTCAGACTTATTTGGCATGAGTAAAAAAGCCTTTAAAAAAGCTATCGGCGGATTGTATAAACAAAGACGAATTAATATTGAAAAAGATGGTATTAACCTGGCAAAAAAATAAATATAGGATTAATTCTAATATTGCATTAATATACAAAAAAATAAGGATATAAAATGTTAAAATTTTCAACCAAGAAATTATTAGCTACCAGCTCTGTTATTATCTTATTTATGTTGCAAGGTTGTGCAACTCAAAATATAAAGCTGAGTGATAAAGATCGCACTGAAATTAAAAAATTAAAAAAGGTAACCGCTTTTCATATGCCCTCCGGCTGGCCCAGTCTAAAAACACCTTTAGGCGTATTAGCCTCAGAACTAACCCTTGGTCTCTCTGAAGATTGGAGTGAAGGGCAAAAATTAGTTCATAAATTCAAAATTGGAGATCCAAGCAAAACTCTTAAATATAAGTTTATTAAGCAGCTCAATCACAAGAAAAAATCAGCAAACTTTACCGTAAATAATACCCCGCTTGTCCAAGATGACTTAGAAATTGAAAATTTCAAAAAGAAACACAAAAGCGGCGTAGTATTACAAATTTTACCGGGTACATGGCAAATCTGGTATTACCCCTTTAACTGGGCACGTTACCAAATGTGGTACAGAGCCAGCGCTAAGTTAATAAGACTTGATGATTCAAAAGTACTCTGGACTGCAGCATGTAAAGCCAATCAGGATAACAGCGAAACCGCCCCGACTTTAGATGAAATAACGGCTGATAACAGCAACGTTTTAAAAGGCTGGGTTGATAAATCAACTTCACAATGTGCTAAACAACTTGTGAATGACTATTTAGGCATTTCTGTTCAAGAATAATTCCATCTTAACATAAAATTTAAAAGCCCCCCTTTTAGGGGCTTTTTTATTATATAAAGTAGTCAAAAATAAAAGAGAACATAATGATTATTGATCCGGCCGAACTTGACACTCACTCCGTCTACAAATTACTAACCGGCGCTGTTGTTCCCCGCCCCATTGCCTGGGTCTCAACACAAAGTAAAGCCGGTATATTAAACTTGGCGCCCTATAGTTTTTTTACCGTTGCTTCACGTCAGCCCCCTATGCTTGCTATCTCCATCGGCCCGCGCACAGACGGTGAAGACTATGCTAAAGATACCTTAAGCAATATTCGTGAAACGAATGAATTTGTGATTAATATGGTATCGTTTGAACTGGCTAATGCCATGTATGAAACAGCCACCAACTACCCACCAGAGGTGGATGAATTTAGCCGCGCCGGTGTCACTCCTGCCCCTTGTGAAGTCATTAAAACACCCCGCGTTGCGGAAGCTAAAATCAGTATGGAATGTCGGTTAGAGCACATTATAGAACTCGGTAGTGACGTTATGGTTATCGGCCAAATGTATCGTTATCACGTTGAAGACGAACTTATAAGCAATGGTCGTATTGATTTAAAAAAACTCGATCCTGTTGCACGCATGGCGGGTAACTTCAGTAAAATTGAAACCTTATTTGATTTGCCCATAAAATAATATAAGCATGGCATTTTTTAAAGTCCCAGGAATGGGTGCGATTAGCAAATAATCCTAATTTTCGTTTATATTGTTTTTACTCTGGTTCTGAGCGACACCCACTTGCTGTAAAAATAATTTTTTTCCTGTCTTTTTTACAATTTCCAGATACATACTATTTACGTTCACTGGAAATCGTGTTTTAAAACCAGACATATTGCGATATTCGCCGACATCAATTTTGTCGATCATCTCAAGATCTGTAAAACCGTTTTTATAATACTTTTCAACCTCACTACGCAGCAACGCAATATAAGTACGCATATATTTCAGACCCGCCCGATCAGTTATCGGGCCGTGACCAGGCACAACGTGAACAACATCGAGTGTAGTTAAATATTTGAGCGTAGCATCGTTACCCATTGGGCTTGCATCATGAAAACCCGGGGTGCGTAAATGAAAAAAAACATCACCTGTCACGAGTAGTTTTTCTTCAGGTACATAGATAATCAAATCACCCTTTGTATGAGCATGTTCGGGGTGGATAAGAACAAAACGTGTCCCACCAACGTTAAAGTGTTCTGAACCATTTGCGGTTATGCTCGGTAACACTACTTTTGTGTCTGAGTGTGCACCTTGAGTCATTATATTTATACGTTTTAAGGCACGATGCGCAATTTCACCGGCCCGTTTTTTCATGTATGCATGACCTATAATCATTGGTGCGGGATTAATTTCTGAAAATGCATGATTACCTAACCAATGATCCGGATGATGATGACTGTTAAAGACATGAGTAATAGGTTTATCTGTAACCTTGTTAATTTCTTTAATGACCATGCGCCCAATTCGAACTGAACCACCGGAATCCAAAACCACTACCCCGCTTTTAGTAATAACGAAAGTAATATTTGAATTGAATCCCTGATTCTGTGGAGTTTGACCATTTACGTCGCCCTGTAAAACATAAACGTGCTCGTTCAGCTTTTTAACATTAGGGTTAGACAAACTCGGAACAGATTTATTTTCAGCGTGTACATTTATCACGAAAAAGCAGGCACCTACTAACAAGCTTTTGCAGATAAAAAATATTTTTTTATTCACGTTATATCCTTCTTCCATTTTTTAACGCAGATTCCTTTATTTTACAAATACTCCCGGTCAAGGTTCATATCCTCACCAGTAAACATATTGGGAGCACCGGCATAACATATAAAAATAATTACAGTGCTGATGTATATGCAATTACATGCCTGCCGGTGGCTTTATCAGTAAAACAGACTTATCAATACAAACGATTGTCTTTTGTATATTTTACAAGCTCTTGTGCTTTAAACAGGTTCGCAAGCTGCAAAAGTTGATCACTTGTCTTCACGTTATTTTCAACCATCTCCACATTACCCAACTTGTCAGTAATAACAACGGCAGGAAAAGAGCGGATACCTTTGATTGTCAAAAACGCCTCTTCTGCATATATTTCACCATTAGGACAAACAACATCAAACTCTGCGGCCGTATTCGTTTTATATATTTTATAATGTTGATTAATTTCATCTGCTGATAATTTTTCATTACCTTGTTGCCTTACCAACTGTTCACAGGCTTTACACTGATTGCGGTAATAAACTATCATTAACTGCTTATTTTCTTTCGCTGCATTTTGTGCAAGCACTTCAAAATCAGCATGACTCACTTCTGCAATAGTAACTTCTTCCGCCTCAACCACGGCTAATGATAAAACCATAAACAAAGTAAACACACTTAATATAGACGATATAACTGTTTTCATGTTTTCACCTCTCACTGTTATTTAATTAAATTCAATTTCATCCTGCACCGCGACAATACCAGCTTTTGCACAGGCACCATCAATACTCTCTTTCTCGGATTTTCCAGGCGGCGCGCCTGAAACACCAATAGCACCAATCAATTCACCGGCAGCCTGCACCGTCACACCACCACCAACCAGTAAGGCACCTGGATTATGTTGCACCTGGTTAGGGATACGCCCCTGTTTAAGAAAACTTGCCAGCTCACTGGTATTTTGTCGAAAGCTATTCGCTGTCCATGCTTTGCGCCGGGCGGTCTCCATCGTATGCGGGCCCGCAAATCGATCACGATAAAATGCCTGAAGGTTACCACCACGATCAACGACCGCAACCGCAACAGAATAACCTCGCTTACGACAATCGAGCAGTGCATGCCATGCCGCTTTCGCAGCCACTTCAAGTGACATTGATTTATATTGATAGAGCGCGGGTTGTTCCTTGCTATAAACGGGTGTCGTAACTAAAGTAACGAACATCATCAGAATAATGCGCACCATTCTATTTCTCCTCTTTAGTGATCGCATTGTTATTATGAACAAGGTTTGATGTATAGAGGTATCACGATAAAGACAATAACTATCGCAAAATGGCCATTTTAAGCCAATATATTACTGGCCGGAAAGATACTCGACGGGTGTTTGCCCGGTAACGCGTTTAAACATGGCAATGAATGCGCTGGGTTGTTGGTAGCCAACTTCATAAGCAGCATATTTGACCGTTTCACCAAGCTCAAGTAATTCTATCGCCTTAAGTACCTTCAGGTGTTGTAACCACAGCCCGATACTCATACCTGTCTCCTGTTTAAAAGTACGCGTTAGCGTTCGACTTCCCATAGAGAGTTGGTGAGACCAATATGCTAAATCGACCTGTTCTGACGGCTTGTTCATATAATGAGAGACTAATTGTTGTAAACGATCCATCGAAGGCAAAGGCAATGCCACGCGCGCGGGTTGCAACTGTTGTAACTGATCAAATATAACAGAGTTTAATCGGGAGACAGCACCCTCTACATTGCCAGGCTCATTGCTTGCCGCTGTTCGGGTCAACTCTTTAAATAAAACAGTAATGTGTAACAGTTGTGAATGATGAGGAAGGTTTTTACTTGCAACCGGATCGACAAATAAAGAACAGTAATCAATTGGCATGTTTGCCGTCACAGAATGTTTAATGCCGGGTGGAATCCATATCGCAAATTGAGATGGAACCATAACAACTGAACCGGACGTTTCAACATGAAGCAAGCCAGAGCTGGCATAGATGAGTTGTCCCTGGGGATGCCAATGTGTATTAATGTGATGAGGAATATCGACCGATGAAATATCAGCAAAGAGTAGTGTAGACGGTTCTAAAAAATGTCCGGTTTCGGTAGGCTCTATAACAGGCAGGTGATTCATGTACATTTTTCTCTGTTGCTATTATCTATAGTAACGCATACTCATAGCAATTACATCCAGCATAAAAATAAAATAATGCAGCAAACTCACTCTACCCCATTGCTACACTTCCGCTGCAAAATCAGTATTCTTATCAAAGAAACTAAAACATTCTTCATTAAATGCCCGAAGCTCAGGATCAACATCACAATATTTTATTCCACAAATGTGTCGTCCATCTTCATTATTAAACCATTCAATTCTGCCTTTGCTGGCAATAGGGAATTGATGGCTATATTGTTCACTGTCACGCATAGGTTTGTATAGAAGAAGAGTAATATCTTTCTTTTTAACTTCTTCATTCAAACGAACCTGTATACCACTCATACTAAAGTTATTACTGATACCCTCGACAACTTTTCCATCCGCAACAACCTCGACTCTCAATTTTCCGTTAACTCGCGGACTATCACGCTTCTCTTCATTACTACGTTCTATGCTTGTATTATGGTTGAAAGTAAAGCCAGACAGGAGTTTATCGATTCTCTCTGTCACACCTAATAAATCATCCCCTATAGTTGCCGTTGTTTGTACTTTTGATGAGCTTTCATCCAGTGTTTCAAACAAACGTTTTAATGTGCCTTGTAGTTCAGACAGCTGATTTAACTGGCTGTCACTTGCATCAAAAATATCATTGTTGGCAATTGCAGATTCGCTCACTTTATGTCCCATACTTTCAATTGTCGTGCGCGTTTCTAATGATTTTTCCTGATTAATATTAACTTGTTCCACAACCCCTTCCATGGTCGTTGCAACTTGCTGCACTTTCATGGTGACGGTGTTAACAATATTTTTAATCTCTTCTAAAGAACTCGATGTTCCCTGAGAAAGTGACCGTACTTCGTCGGCCACAACCGCAAAACCGCGCCCGGCCTCACCCGCTCGCGCAGCCTCAATGGCCGCATTTAACGATAATAAATTAGTTTGTTCTGCGATTGAGTTAATGGTGCCAACAATGTTACTGATTTGTTCAGCAGATGCCGCCAACTCCTCTATCTCAGAAGATGCACGGTGCACTTCTGAAGCCGTCTGGTTCATTTGTTCTATTGTACTTTGTAACGTCGAAACACCTTTTTGTGCCTGTTGCTCCGTATCTTTTGCCAGCTCCATGCCTTTCTGTGCAGAGTGTTTTACCTTCTCCGATATGTCATATAGCTGTTCCGTTGCAGATGATACTTCCTCCGAGCGCTGTTGTTCATTCGAACTTACCTCGGCAATTTCACGAGAGATTGTCGAAATTTGAAATGCAGATTGCCCCATACCTTTACCGCTGCCATGAACACTCCGCATAATTTCATTCAATTGTTCCAACATATCATTAAAACTATTTTGTAAGGCGCCAATTTCATCCAACGCGGTATTAGGGACTTTAATGGTTAGATCTCCGTGTTTTACGGCAACAAGGGCATCAACCAGCGCGCGAATGGGCTTCACAAACATTGTCGCGACAACCCCGATAATCATAAACTGTATGGCAAACTCGATTGCCGACTCCCAAAAAGAATTAAAAATATACGCGGCTAAATTTTCCTCTAATTGTTCAACAACATGTGCTGCAACATTATTTTCTTTCGCGATTTCAATCATTTTATTTAATTCATGCGAAGCTAAAAAACGATTAAAAATGGTTGTCACCATAGTGACGAAAAAAAATCCAAATTGCAGCTTCCATCGAATACTGAGTGCCATAAACCACTTCATAAGTGTGTTCCTATCAATTTTAATATAAGGTAGATGTCACTCTTTTATCGTCCCTGGCACAATATACTTTAATATCAAATGGGTATTTTGACCTGTTTTATATTTTCATTAATTCCAGATTAGAAAGTAATTGCCTCAAATCACGCTCAAAAAATGCTATTATTCATTCCACGATACACCTGATCAGAAAAAGCATTTTTCAGCACAAATTCCATCACAAACTTAATAATAAAAAATGAACACAGCCCTTACTCTTTTACAAAAAACCTTTGGTTATGATGATTTTCGTCATCATCAGGCTGACATTATCCAGTCTTTATTAGACAATAAAGATGCGCTTGTGCTGATGCCAACCGGTGGCGGTAAGTCACTGTGCTATCAAATCCCTGCGGTTCTTCGAGATGGTGTTGGCATTATCATTTCTCCGCTGATCGCTTTAATGCAGGATCAAGTTGATGCTTTACAACAGCTGGGCATTAATGCGGCTTTTTTAAACTCAAGCATGGAAGCAGACGAACAACGTCGTACCGAGCAACAATTACTTAATGCTGAAATTGATCTTTTATATATTGCCCCCGAACGGCTAATGAGCTCGCGCATGTTAAACCAGCTGGCACAAACAAAAATTGCTTTGTTTGCTATTGATGAGGCGCACTGCGTTTCACAGTGGGGACATGATTTCAGAAAAGAATATCAGCAACTAAAAATATTACACGAGCGCTTCCCTACGGTTCCACGTATTGCATTAACCGCAACAGCCGACCAACGTACCCGACAGGAAATTATCGAACAGCTGAATTTGCACGATGCGAAACTTTTTTTAAATAGCTTTGACCGCCCCAATATCAACTACACCATTAGCGAAGGCAATAATGCGCGTGATCGACTGTGGAATTTTTTACAACAAAACCACCCGCAAGATGCCGGCATCATTTATTGCCTGTCGCGTAATAAAGTTGAAAAAACCGCTGACTGGTTAGTCCGTCAGGGCCGCAAGGCTTTACCCTATCACGCCGGTTTAGCGAATGAAGTAAAGCAAGAAAACCAACGTCGTTTTCTACGGGAAGAAGGCGTGATTATCGTAGCCACCATTGCTTTTGGTATGGGTATAGATAAACCCGATGTGCGTTTTGTTGCGCATTTAAGTTTACCAAAAAGCATTGAAGCCTATTACCAGGAAACAGGACGTGCCGGCCGCGATGGACAAGCCGCCAATGCCTGGATGGCCTATGGTTTACAAGATGTGATTAGCTTACGGCAAATGGCACAGGAGTCAGATGCTTCTGAACAGTTTAAACGCGTACTGCATAATAAGCTCGAAGCCATGCTTGCGCTTTGTGAACAAAGCCATTGTCGCCGCCAGTCTATTCTTAGCTACTTTAATGAAACACTAAAAAAACCTTGCGGCAACTGCGATACTTGTTTGAGCCCACCTGAAAAATGGGACGCCACTGAAGCTGCAAGAAAAGCCTTGTCCTGTGTCTATAAAACAGGACAACGGTTCGGGGTAAATTACGTCGTTGAAGTTTTACTCGGCAAGGAAACAGACCGCATAAAACAATTCCAGCACGACAAAGTCAGCACTTATGGTATAGGTAAAGACTTAAGTGATTATGAGTGGCGCAGCATCTTTCGCCAGCTGATTTCTCTCGGTTACCTATCTTCAGACATTGACGGACATGGTGCATTAAAGCTTGCAGAAAAATCCCGCCCTCTACTCCGCGGTGAAATCGAACTTATTTTACGCAAACCACAAAATGAAAAAGTCAGTAAAACGAAAAAAGCCAAATCAAAAGTTGCATTGCGTAGTATCGACGAACCTTTATTTGAAGCCTTACGTGAACAGCGTTTAACTCTGGCAGAAGAACTCGGTGTACCGCCTTATATTATTTTTCACGACAACACCTTAAATGAGATGGTAAAAATGCGCCCGGAAAATTTAGAGCGTATGCAATACATCTCTGGTGTTGGTGAACAAAAACTCAAAAAATACGGACAGCTCTTTTTGGATGTCATTCAATCTAATCCCTTGCCCGAATTATTACAAAATAATTTAAGTGATACGGTTAACGATACACTGGCCTTGCTAGACACAGGCATCAGCGTTGAAGAAATTGCACGTCAACGTAATATTAAACTTTCTACCGTCTACACCCACCTTGCCGATGCAATTGAAGCAGGGCTGCTGGAAGCAAAAGAAGTCTTAAACTTAAGTGAAGGCGAACATAATGAAATTGTTAATGCCTTAGAAATGAATATGAATGATGACCGCTTAAAGCCCGCCTTCGATGCACTTGAAGGGCAATACGATTATGGTATTTTAAAATGTGTGCAAGCAAGTTTTTAATGCTGATCGTAGTGACCACCAATGGCAAAAATATAAATCACATGATCATCAAATTTATAAATCAGGCGATCTTTTTGACTTAACCGCCTCGACCATAATCCTTGAAGCTTATGTTTTAATTTTTCGAGTTTACCCAAACCTAAGCCCGGCTCTCCACGCAGCATTTCTTTTAATATATTACAAAGCGCCTTATGCATAATTTTATCTTTTTGCCTAAGAAGCTCATACGCAGCCCAGGTATTTCCTTCAAATACCAGTGATCTCATCAATCTCTCCATCCGTGGGGTGATAAGCTTGCCCTTTTACATTCGAATCCATTGAATCAGCAATTTGTTTCATCAAATCTGTATTCTGCAAAACATACAATGTTTCCTGTTCTCTCTCCCAGTCATCCGCACTCACTACAACAAAATCATCACCACTTCGTCGTGTCACTTTTAGCGGTAAATGATTTGTAACGACCTGTTCTACAAAGTTTTTTAAGTTATCTCTAAACTTATTAACACTAATACTATCCATCTCAAAACGCCTCAAACGTACGGTTATGCCGTACATAATAGACTGGAAATGGCCTACATTCAAGCTTGAACGCACAACAACTTTACCCGCTGAGTTTGGGAAACTCGCCTTTCTCTAAAAACGTCTCATAGCGATAAAAATAAACATGTCCATCATCATCTAAAAACTCAACACCTTGATCTTGCGTTGAACACAACACCCTCATCACTGAACTTTCTTTGTTTTGACTAAATGCAGCAGGCGAAAATAATCCGACATTCAGGCCTTTGTTTTTATCTCTGGCCGACGTGTATTCAAACGCCTCGATATGACTTTCGCGCATCATCGTGCCCAGTGACTGCGTTTGCTGATAAGACGATTTATGAATTAAACCCGCCTCATAGTTAACAAACGGCTCATTCTGTAACGTTAGCGCTTTATCTGTTTTTATCTCGACGGTAAAAGCCGTGTGTTGTGTACTCAACTTTCCAGCAGGTGGCGGTTCACTCATATCAAACCAAAAATGCAGACGGTAATACGCCGTCTCGGCAAGCGCGGTGGCAATTGTTCTTGAGCCATAAAATAAACTGGGTTCAAAACGTCGACCAAAGCGTGAACCGTATTTCAATGGCGGGTAACGAAAAGGGGTAAAGAGTAAATAGGATAAGTCTTGCGCCCCCTCTGGTATAGCGGGTTTTGTGGTATCGAGCATTTCTTCTAACAGCGCTTGTTCTTCTAAGGTTTCAACCAACTCATTGGTAGCCACTTTTTCTTGCGACTCAACAACACGAAAAACACGCCCCGTTAATAATGAAGGAGGAGCACTTTTTAAACATTCCGACCAAATATCGGAAGAACTCACACCTTGCCCCGAATGGCATCAAGATAATCCACCACCGCCACCAGACCCGAAACCGATTTTATTTGCTCCGCAGGCACTGCATTAAAGTAATTATTTGGTGTTCGCATCCAATGCTTCATCGTTTCACCGTCGCCACCGACCATGGCGTATAAACTGCGATAGCAACGAATCAACATTAACGCCAATTCACCCGTTTTGGACTCCGGCGCAATGCCACGCGAAAAAGCACTGCGGTCTCGACCAATCACCACACCGACCTCATCTTGCGTCAAGCCCAGCGCTTTGCCGGCACTAACCAACGCTTTTACCAAAACATCTTTTTTCGCTAATTCTTGCTGTAATTGTACCTGCATATCGCTGCACCCTTAAAAATACGCATTATTTACTACATAATAGTATATTTTGCTGCATATGCAACAAAAAAGACCCTTTACAACATATCCAAAGGGCTAGTTACTGTCACACCGGGCTTATTCAACACATGGGTATAAATCATCGTAGTCGACACATCAGCATGACCCAGTAACTCCTGAACCGTACGAATGTCATAACCGTTTTCCAGCAAATGAGTCGCAAAGGAATGGCGTAACACATGGCATGTTACCCGCTTCATAATACCAACCCGTTCAGTAGTTTTTCTTATGGTTTTTTGTAAACCATTTTCATGTATATGGTGTCGCCTTCTGATACCCGTTAGAGGATCCACTGAAATAGCAGTGGCAGGAAAAACATATTGCCAACGCGATTCAAATGCAGCATTAGGGTATTTTCTAGATAGTGCCTCCGGCAAATAAACCATGCCAAAGCCACCTTTTATATCTTCCTGGTGTAATTCACGAGCACCATCAATTTGGTTTTTCAATGCTTCAATTAATTTTTCTGGAATAGGAACAATCCTGTCTTTCTTGCCTTTTGCGTTACGGATTAATATTTGCTGATAATCAAAATCCACATCTAAAATTCTAAGTCTTACTGCCTCCATTAAGCGCATACCGCAACCATAGAGTAAGTTCGCCATTAACTGCCAAACTGGATTCGATATTTCATTTAGTAGTAAAGCAACTTCGGGCTTAGATAAAACAACGGGTAAACGTTTAGGCTTCTTAGAACGATAAAACTGAATATCATCACTTACTTCACGCCCAATCACTTGCTTATAGAAAAAAATAATCGCATTGAGCGCCAAACCTTGTGTACTTGAAGAAACTTTACGTTTTAAAACTAAATATTCAAGATAAGCACCAATATCGTTATCGGTTAAACTTATCGGATCTTTACATTTATGAAAAACAACAAAACGCATAAACCAACCAAGATACGTTTGCTCAGTTCGCTTCGAGTAGTAATTAACACGAATACATTTAATGATGTTTTCAATATGCTGAGGGTATAAAGTATAAACTTGATTAAATAATCCTTTAGAAGCTTGGTTTTTTTCTTCTAAATTATTTTTTAAATATTTTAAATCTGTATCGGATAATACTTTTTTCTGATTCGAATTTGAAAGCTTCTTGGCTTGTTCAACCCAATCATCCCAAGAAAACTTATCTGCCCAACTCACTTGCACCATTTTGGTGAAAAGTATCTTAATAGCAACAATTAACTGAATAAATTGCCACGCCTCTAACCGCGTATTTCTGCCTTTGCTTTCAAAATATTTTTCCACAAAATGAGGCTCATGCAACGATAACTTCGTATTTTTATATGCCTTAATATAAAGCTCAGCATCCCTAACATACCAACGTGCCACATCACGTTTAATACCGTAGTCCTTTGTTTTACTTATGTATTTTTCCCAGAAACGGGATACAGATAAATCATTCATAACACTACTCCCTTAGTATAAAGTTACTCGTCAACTCATCCTGAGCCTGCTAATATTATGGTAAATAAAACAAAAATGTTCAATGACTTAGATAGAATTCTACCTAATAAGGTAAATTACAGAATTCCATCTAATTAACTGTTATGTGTAAAAACACAAAGTAGAAAAATATAAAAAATAAATAAAATTCCGTGCATGAATGGCGGCATCAATAAGAACATCAGCAATCCAAAAGGAAATGGGTTTCGTTAAAACTTTTGGAATGGCGGTAGCGTGCCAGAAAAAAGGTTTAAACACACATTCTCATGGTTATATTTCTTAATTACTGTGCTAAATTAAAATCAAAAGAAAATACAAAAAGTTAAACTGAAAGCGAAACGAAGGTAGTTCAAAAATGCTTCACCACATAACAAGGCAATTAAGATCGTTCGCTAATCGCTCACTGGGACTTTTTAAAAGCGGTGCTCCGCACACACTTTTAAAAAGCCCCTTATCTTAATCGTTAGGGGTCATAAAAATTGATCATGGAAGAAATTAAAAAATCGTTATATTCTTTTGAAGGGAAAAAAGGAAAATATAAATATTGGCTTTTTTTATGCGTCCCAATATTTATGATCATAATGGGCATATTAAATCTATCATTAGCCTCACGAATAGGCTCAACCATTGATCAGACACTAACCGACTTCGCATACACATGGTTAGAAGAAATTAAAATACAAAAAGAATATAAATTCAGCGGTGTTTTTCTGCTGGGAATGCAGAAATTTAATACAGCAATGTTGCTTTTTGCAGGCGCGTTAATTACGTTAATTAATTTTTGGGGCTTAAGAATAGAACGAAAAAGAAATAAAGAACTAATATCCGTTCTAAAAAAACATGGTGAAATCTAGTGTTGCTATTCTTTCCCCCTAACAAGTCGTTCAAAACGGATTTTTTAAAAGCGGCGCTCTCGCTTCGCTTTTAAAAAACCCTTTAACTCAAACGTTAGGTTTAAAAATGAAAACAAAACATATTCTGTTTACTTATATTACGTTATTGTTTTTTCCCCCTCTAGTTGCAGGTGAAGAAATTGATATAGTAATAGAAAATCATATAAAAACTGAATTAAGTGAAATTGATCGTGAAGGTTTTGAAGTTCAAGGCTCTAAATTAGCAGATCTAAATAATGATAAAAAACAAGAAATAGTGTTTGTCTGGACAAGGTTAGGCCCCACATATTGGAAAAACTACCTCACTATTTTAAAAAATCATAATGGCAAGTACGTACATAGTGCAACATTTGCGTTAAATGGTCTTGCCAGTCTTGAGAAAATTAAAAACAATAAAATAATTGTATCTCAAACTGTATATGCCCCCGAAGACCCTATATGCTGCCCAAGCATTGACAAAAAAATAACATATACATTTAAAGATGATGACATTAATAAAGAACAATAAACCTAACAAGAAAATTAAGCCGTTCGCAAGCTCACTCGGACTTTCAAAAAGCGGCGCTCTCGCTTGCTTTTTGAAATCCGCTTATTAAAAAACGTTATACCTATGAAAAATAATATTAAACTTACAGCAAACATCATCGCAATAACCCTTGTTTCTTATGTGCTGTGGTTTTCTCAAAATGCAATACATCAACTATCTGAACCATTTATTGAAATGGAAAAATCAGAAGCACAGTTCATCGTTAAATTAATAAAAGAAAACTATAAAGAAATTAAGAGTATCTCGGACCAAGAAAAAGACACTGTAATATCTAACTTTAAAGATACAGAGCTAGCAGCTACAAACATTATATTTATGAGAAGCATTGCGCTTTATATATTAAATACAACATTCATAGCCATGCTTTTATTTTTGTTTTATAGTCTTTTTAAAATATACAGAAAATCAAGGTATAACAAGGCAATCAAAACGGACGGTTAAAAGCGGTGCTCCGCACCACTTTAAACCGCCACTTATTTGAATCATTATGCTAATAAAAAACATGCCACGTATAAAATTTAAAGCTGAAATAATAATTGGACTATTAGCGGTAGCAATTGCTATTTTGGCATGGCAATTTCCTCAAAGTAATAGTAACACTCAAGATTCCTCTCGCTCTGTAGTAACACCATCTTATGCCAATTCTAATTTATATATTTCTAGCACTGGTGCTACTGTCAAAATAAAAGAAAGTAAATCTGGCATAGCTTATGGCGGTGGCACAATTAGTGGTACTAATGCATCAAATATAATTCACTTACCAAAAGGCCAGATACTATCAATCAAAGTAACTGGAACCGGCGTTACTTTAGAGATTGAAAGTGGCATTATTGAATTCATAAATGTAAGTAACTCAGGAACGGGAACCGAAATAATTGAAATATAAAAGCATAACAAGTGCATCAAAAACGTTCGCTCTCGCTCTCTGGGACTTTCAAAAGCGGCGCTATGCTTCGCTTTTGAAAGCCCCTTATGCTAATCGTTATGTGTATCAATTTCTAAAGGGAAGTTAATGAATTTTAATCATGTAGGAATTCCTGTTACTGGTAAGTTTGAGGGTGAAATAGATTTACCCCATTTAAAAATGACAGTATCTGATCATGAAAATAATCCTTATGGCATTCAATGGCAAAGGTACTGGAAGGATGCTCCATATCCTGATCTAGTTAAATCAATCCCACATGTAGCATTTGTTGTTGAAGATATAAAAGCGGAACTTGTAGGTAAAAATGTAATAATAGAACCAAACTCTCCAAGTGAGGGTTTAATAGTTGCATTTATTGAGGTCAATGGTGCTCCAGTTGAATTAATGGAGTACATATAATTAAAAACCACATAACAAGGCAATTAAGATCGTTCGCTAATCGCTCACTGGGACTTGAGACTTCCCCCGATTTAATGGACACTAAAACCTAACGGAGAAAGTGTCATATGAAAACCACTAAACAGAAGCATCTAACTTACACAAAAAGTTTTAAACTGGCGGCAGTTCGTCTTGCTAATCATC
>Ga0316209_1000765_pt1 | contig 45953 bp, 37 predicted proteins | sample 6monopyrite_MG_FD_204945 | JGI IMG/M metagenome (GOLD analysis project Ga0316209, IMG submission 204945) | Microbial mat bacterial communities from mineral coupon in-situ incubated in ocean water Damariscotta River, Maine, United States -... | ecosystem: Environmental > Aquatic > Marine >...
TTTTAAGGCAAAACAGCCTTGACAAAAGATCGAAAAACACGCAAAATTCGCGCCCTCAAAGCTAGTCAAACGGCTTTGCTTACATCATGGCAACATAGCTCAGTTGGTTAGAGCACATCACTCATAAGGAATGGGTCGTCGCCAGAATGAAGAGAATTGAAAGGCTGAGAAATTCTTTTTATTAAGTCAAAAAAATGGATGGATTTTGACCCAAACACTCAGCAGAGAAAAAAGACCAAGGCTACATAGCTCAGTTGGTTAGAGCACATCACTCATAATGATGGGGTCCCTAGTTCGAATCTAGGTGTAGCCACCATATTCCCTTATAAAACAGTCGCTTACGAAAGCGGCTGTTTTTGTTTCTGCTCAAAATAACCTTGTCATAAAAATGATGTGGTCATCTTTATTGAGTAAATTTATACTCAAAAAATACGCCTTAAAAATTTCAGTGATGTAGTCATTTCAAAAATCCTTATAAAATTTCTTGTCGCATGAAAAAGCAATTTTAGGGCTAAATTTTAGAACCCCTAAAAAGCCATGTGACAGGATTGTGACCGATCTGTGACGATATGTGTTTTGGCTTAAATTTGATCTTCAGAAATAGAGCTGAAATTGACTACTACACTATATTTTTAGAATGATCTGTTTTGTATTCTTGTCACAAAGCGGATATAGGTAACAGACTGGCTTTAAGTAAGGGGGTATTCGATTTATAAATCACAGAGGTCGCCCCGCATAGTAGTAGCCATTTAGTAATAGCAAATAATAGGTTCAAGTATAAACAAAAATAAGACAGTGTAGTTGTTGTCATGTTGAATGATGTATCAGGGGGTTTCCTGTAAAGATTAGGGATGCGCACCGTGTTATGTTGAGTCTCCGTTTTCAATGAGTGCTTAGATAAGATTAAATAGCCCTGTGGATGTCAGATGGTGGAATCATCGTGGTCTGTCTCTGATTGTTCAGCTCTTTGGGATGTTGATCCTAGATTTACGATATTCTTTTTTTTTAGTACGCTTCAATTCTACCCCATTAGTCCGTTTCGTCGAGCAGCTGCCCGGCACCGGAGAGGAAAAGTATAGAATGCCGATTACACTGAGCGAGGCGGTCACATGCCTTAAGCATGGAGAGTCTCTGACATGGGCGTTGTCTGGGCCATATAAAGCTGGCTCTATTCAATTAAGTATGGCTGGCCAACGCCGACTGTTTAATTTTCTTATTGAGAATGACCTTGATGCGGTTACGTCTGCGGATGACAGTATATTCGAGGGTTTGGTGGCAGCATGGGGAGATGAGACGGCTGATCCTGCAGGCACAGAACAAGTAGTAGCATCTGAAACGGCATCGGGGCCATGGCGGTTATCTCATATATCAGCAAGCGGATTTGGAGGCCTAAATACGCCTGACGGGCCAGCGTTCGAACTTGATGTTGGCGGAGAAAACTGGTGCATTGAAGGCTATAATGGGTCTGGAAAAACATCATTGTCGAGCCTCATTCTGTGGACACTTACCGGCTACCGCAACCGAGAGCAGGATGGCCCTGTAAAGGATGGCGGACGACGCGAAGTTGTGACAGATCCAGCAGGGAACAAGATCGGAACGTGGCCACCGTTGGTAACGTACCCATTTGATCTAGCCGAATTGAACAAGGTCGCGCAAGTGACGGCATGTCTGATATTTACCGATCAAGCAGGAGATATTGCGACCGCGAAGCGGACGATTTCGAGTCCCGCAAATGGAGAGCCGACAATTGACGTAGAGATTGACTCGCGTCTTATAGCATCACCGGAATTGATAGAAACGGGATTGTTGATGCCCGCCCGAATTTCACATATTGGCTTTGGTGATAAAAGCCAAAGTTTGTATGCCGCCCTAAAGATGCTGACGGGCCTAGATCAGTTATCGGGGGTTGCAGCTGGTGCGGCCGCATTGGGTCATGCAAGCAAAAAATTTCTCAAATATGCCAGGAACCAAGGTGCCGAAGCCCTTGAGCGTGATTTTGCCAACAGTGTCGAACGTGCGCGCGAGTTAGCAACGAATACCTCTATTGATCTGACAAAGATCTATAATCTCGGTGATGACAAACTCATTGAAAAGTTGTCTAGGCTTGAAATAGACGCCTCCACAAAAGCGGGCGCGGCGCTTGATATTCTGAAGACAGAAATTTCTGCCAACATTGATGTAAAGGATGCGAAAGATCGTGACCGCCTGAATGATGCGGTTAGTACAGCGAGAGTTTATGTAGGGGAAGGCACAAAGGGGGTTCCACTTTTCAAGTCATGGGGAGCATTAGAAAAGGCAAGAGATGATAACTTTTCCAGTATTGAGGATGCACTGAACGAAGCGGACATCGCTCTAACGAAAGCACTTGAATGGCATGCCAAGCAGGAAAGTGATAAAAAACTCAGACTAAAAGCACTCGCATCAAAATTCTTTGTCACCGAAGATTTACTTGGCAAGACTGCAAGCTGCCCACTCTGCGAGACGAAGCTCACATCCGAGGATCAGCTAGCTTTGGCTGGTGAACTGGCGGCATTGAAAAGCGAGGCAACAAATGCAGAACGTGCAATTGCTGACGCCTGTGGCGATATTCAAAAAATGCTTATGGCACATGTGCCGGACTATCTTCAGTCATATTTGAAAGATCTCGCAGCAATGGACTTGGTGCAAGCTTTTTCCAAAGCAATCAAGGTGAGATTCAGCGAACTCCCACCTTACAATGATATCTTGACGGGGATTGGCGAGTTCGTTGTCACATACGTAGCGGAACAAGCAGAAAAGTTACCAGCATTTACCCATGACGCTAAAATATATGACGCAAGTGATATCACTTCAGTACAAGAGCTTCAGGATCTTATGATTAACCTCGACAAGGTGTCCGCTCTGACCGCATGGTGGTACTCAAATAGCAGCCGTTTTATTTTAGTTTGGAACAACCTGATCGGTATTGCCAACGCAGATAGTGAATGGTCAACTGATTCACTTGAAGGAAAATTACAAACACTGGAAAATGCCATTGCGGGGTCTGACCCTCTGGATAAAATTGCAAAGCATTTGGTAAAGGCCAAGAAAGCTGCAGAAGACTGGCAAACCATAAATGATATCCAGAAGGTGCGTGAAGCAATTGCAGAGGCGGTGAAGCCTCTAAAGGATTTGCAGAAGCTTGTTGACAGCGAGACCCATCGAACCATTGTGACCTTGTCCGATCGTGTGTCAGCCATTCTAAATGAGATCAGGTTGAAAGATCGATTCTCCTTTGAGAACACGGCGATGTCGAAAAAAACGGTCACTGTTGAGGGCAGCTTCGCAGAAGGGATGAAGATTGATGCCGCGCTCGTGGCCAATACATCATGGCTTCGGGCATTACTATGGTCGTTTATCTTTGCCTTGCGGGAACAGGCGATTGCAGACACTGGCATGAATAATTTTCCACTCATGGTTTTGGATGACCCGCAGACATCTTTTGACCCTAAAAATACGCGTAAATGGGCTACTAAGATTGTTGGAGCTGCTAATCTTGATGAGAGTGATACCAACGGATTGCAGCTTTTCCTGACTACTCATGAACGTCAATTTTACGAATTTATTTGTGAAACAAACGAACTGGTTGGTCAGGAAGGGATGATGGCGGGTCCGTCCTCATCTTCAAAAGTGGCTCATATTGTCAACGGTACTTTTTTAAATCGGCAGTTTGATAAAGCTAGTACGGATAATAACGATGAAGAGGGCTATATATACGTGCAACAGGTGCGTACCTACTGTGAAGACTTGCTAAAGATAATGTTGAGGTCAGAGTCTTATGAAATTGGCGGCGACACTCTGGGTAAGTTATGCATGCTTCTGAAGAAATTACATGATGACCATATCGATCCCTTCAATCGTAGTGTATTCCTTAAACTTATCAGACTGCTCAACGAAAAAACTGTACCCCAGGTGAAGATCATCAATGCAAGTCACCATACTTACGATCGCACAATTGGTTTCGCCGAAGCTGAAGATATCCATAAATACTGGAAAGAGAAACTACAAACTGCATTTATTAATGCATTTCGGCTGGCTGCTGATTTTGATGCCTATGGGGGTGTTTCGCGGCTTTTCGCCTGGCGGGAAAATGTATCGCAATTCCCGGGTGGTCATACTGACAAGATTAAGTCGCTGACTTTTGTATCAACTGGAGTTGCTGCTGCTGCAATTTCGGATGGTCGTGTCGTAGGTGATGGACAGATTGATATTCAGAAATGGCCCGACGAAATACATAATACTCTTTTCAATCACAGCGCCTACAGATTGAATGCCGGGACGCTAGACCCAATTGCTGATATTGGCGATATCATCCTGGTTCAAAACTTTGGAGAAACACGTCATCGAGACCTTGTGGTAGTAGCGTTTGGCGACAACCTTTATGCTCGCCGCTTTAATGAAAGTGAAGATCATTCCGATGTTGTTATCCTTACTGGCCAATCAACAAATCCCTACGCTTTGGCTGAGCCTGTAATTGCTTTGAAAGACAAAATCGAGAGCAACAAAATTGTTGGCACCGTCTTCATGTCGCAGTTACTCCCACCGTCGACAAACAACGATCACGAAGTCTCACCTGTAGACGATTTCGTGATGATCGAAGCCCGATTGAAAGATGCGAAGCTCTTTAAAGTTAAAGGGCGGAGTATGGAACCCATCGCCCTTGAAGATCAGTTTGTGATAACTTTAGACGAAACTCTGGATCAAACAACATTGAGACGTCTGAGCGGCGAACTTGTGATTGCTGTTGATCAGAATGGTGGTGTTTATTTCAAACGTCTACGCTTGCACGGTCATGTTGTCGTGCTGGAAAGTGCCAATTCTAGCGTGACAACTTCGTCAGAGATTTTAAGCCTGACTGACGAAGGCGGATATCCGAAGCTGACAGGCCTTAGATCTGTTGTTGGAGTACTATTTGATCTACCGGCCACAGAGTAAATGAAAAATTGGAATATTTAGTATCAATGTATAACAAGGCTTGGAGTCTCGTTAATTCAACTGTTTCATATTCCACACAAATATTGATTCCTCAAAAAGGTGATTTCATTAAACATGGTTAGAAGCAATAAAAAATCTGGAAGCGATAGAATTGATTTTAATCGAGATGTACCTGAGATCTTATTTAGGAAAGTCGATGGAAAGTGTTCAGTTCCTAGGTGTAAGAACCCGACAATGGGTCCATTTCATGAATCAGATGGAGCTGTAAATATGGGAGTCGCTTGTCATATATATAGCGCTGCGGAAAATGGGCCTCGTGGTAGAGGAGGAAAGGTAGCAGAATTCATCAGCAGTGAAAATAATGGTATTTGGTGTTGTCAATATCACGCTAATCTAATAGACAAGAACAAAGGTCGTGATTATCCAGCGTCCGTTCTATTTGCTTGGAAAGCGCTTGCTGAAGCTCGTGTCTTAAAACAAATGAATGATCTTCCATCCCCATTGGGTTGGGTTGAGTCGATTGAGTTTTTAAAATTTCCTGTTTTAAAACACCCACCAAAAGTAACTCTATCTAGGCGAACACTCATGTGGGGAAAAAACTGCAGCGGAAAAACTTCTCTACTTGAAGTCGCTGCTGCAATTACATGTTCAAAGTATGCTGAAAGGTTTAATGGTGCAAAACGAAAAAACAAAAATGGCAAGCTCGAGGATTTAACCTTTAGTTCAAGAATTGTATATTCGACAGTAGACTATCTTAGCAAAGAAATTGATATTGAAATTACAGGTGAGCATATAACAAGACATGAGAATCAAGTCCCTTGTCTTTTACCACCAGGAGATCTTGAAGTTATTTACTGTTCTGAAGATGATAGCCACAAAATAAAAGATGAAGATGACATAGATTTAATGATGAGATTATTAAACGTAGATAAAATAACTCTTTTTGCATTGGCCAGAATTGGGGCGAAATCCGTAATGCCTGGGGAAATAAAGTTCCGAAGATCCATGGGTTATTTAGATGATAGCGATGACCTATATCCATTGTCTAAAGAAAATGCTGAGCCATATTACGAATTAGTATTCAAAAAAGAAAACAAAGAACGTTTTACTACATATGGTGCTCTTTCAGGAAGTGAAAAAGAAAGATTGATACTAGATTTTCTTATAACAAAAGCGCGTGAGATCTGTAAGCAACGCCTCACACTTTTGTTGATTGAAAATCAAGGGTTCTCCTTAGACAGTCACAATTTTAAAATATTGCTAAAAAGTTTAAATAAGGAAGACTTTCAAGTTGTAGTAACGTTACCACCGGCAAGAGAAAAAGACCTTTTGGATATCACTTCACAAAAAACTATATTGAACTCTTTGGGTTATTTAGATTCTTGGGGGCTTGCTATAATAGGAGATATTTAATTTCAAGTATTTACATGTTACAAACTGATCAAAAAAGGAAATTTGGTTATTCATGTTTATAACTTGGCTTCATTTTTTATAATGGCAATTATGCAATATTCAGGATTTCGAAAATTTTCAAATTCTTTTACATTCGAGTGAAGTCGTCTCATTAATTAATATTCGAAGTGTTAAGCTGAGAATAATAATTAAACTTCTACCTGAGTAATCAGGTTTATAAAAATTACGATAATGTATTAGTGCTAAGTCTCGTTGATCTTTTATGGACGATTAGATTGGGATTGTAGATATTAATTTTTAACCAATCAAATTAGAAAAATTTTACGGGATACTTCGTTATTGAATAGTTTTGGTTTTTATTTGATTTTCTTGATAGCTTTAGCGCGTAGGTTAGGGCTAAGCTTCCCCCAAATCTGAATCATATTGGCCATTTCATCATCTTCAGCGTAAAAGTAACATGCGGGAACTTTGAGTACCTTTGCAAACCGCTGGATTGTGCTGAAATCAGGTATATGTTTACCTTTCTCATATTGGTTCATACGGGCACTGGCTGAAAATTCATCTATTCCCGCCAATATACCTAGCTTTTTCTGGCTCAAACCTGCTTCTGTCCTTAACTCTTTGAGGCGTTTACTTATAGGTGGCTGTTTTGCCATCGCTCAGACTCATCTGTGTACATATGGCTAAGATATTCTTAGTATTTGCCTTGACTGGATACTAAGGATTACTTAGTATTGCGAAAACTAAGGAATCCTTAGTGTGTTTTTGGCGGGTGTTAAGGAGTAAATATGTTTTATATCAGGGTAGTGAGTGCGATATTGATTAGTGTGCTCACAGGGTGTTCAAGTTCTAACTCAGATGGGCAATTACAAATACCTGATAATCAGGTCAATGATACAGATCAATCTCAGGCAACAGCTGCAAGCTGTGATAGTACTGATGTCAGTGTGTTCTGTGTATCAATCAATGGGGCAGAGAAGACCCTATATGTCCTGACAGAAGATACTACATCCCCATTGTTATATAACCCCTTCATGACCGCTCGTTTTGATACTACCGGTGGTATCACATTAGCCGAAGTCCGCTTCGATATTACGCCAACTAGCTTTATCAAGGCAGTAAGCATCGTCTTTAGTGGCAATACATTGGGGAGTTACCCGATGGATGGAAGCGGGAATTTTTCCGGCTATACCCTCGCAGCTGATCAATCTTGGATATTCATCAATGGATTCTCATCTGGGAATATTGAAATCACAAGATACGGGGCTGTAGAAGAGTTCGTCACAGGCACCTTCTCAGCCACTTTATGTGATTCCTCAAATGCTATTACAAATGGCAGCGACTGCAATGACTCAGCGTATTTAATCAATCTGTTGGGTAGCTTTAATATAAAACGAGATGCTGATATTTAAGTAGGGGTAATGATTAGTTATCTTGCTTTTAAATTTTCCCAATACAAACATTTAATATTTAAATTAATAGAAAGGAATAAAGTAACTATGCATAAGTATACATTGATAATTTCAATGCTGATTGTCAGCGCAAATGTTTCAGCAGGAAAGATCATCTCTCCCGCAGAATCAGAAAAGGTCTTGCGAGATACCCTTGAAAAAACACCAGGCTGTATTGTCATGGATGAGCTGGCTAAATTACCTATTTCACTTGATCCCGGCAGTATGTCTACAAAGAATGCAGGGTCTGTCATGAGGGCTATGGCGGATGCTGGATTGCTTAAGTTCGAAAAGAAACAAGTCAAGATGAACAAGCAAATTGCATTTGGTGTAAACCAGAAAGTTAAAGTCAATGCCCATGTATATTCAATGACTGATATGGGTAAAGAATATTTCAGAGACGATGCGGTTCAAATTAGCAAAGGCCGAACCGAGCCTAAAAAAGGTGCTGGCTTTTGTTATGCAGATAAACTGGAAGTGACGGGGATCAAGCAGAATCGAGGCGCTTTGATTGATTATTATGTGTATGTTCCAGATAGAGCAGATTGGGCCAATAACGAGAAGGTACTGAGGACAGGGCTAATTGCAGATAAAAGCTCGATGAAGATACGTACGTTTCAACTGGCAGGTCAACCAGAGCCTCCACCAGGTATGAAAGTGCAGGCGAAATTCAGAAAACAAAAAAATGGTGAATTTAAATTAACACATTATTAAAACAATAAAAAAAGGAAGAATGATGAAACACATTATATTTGCCATCACGTTAACAGTTCTACTAGCAGGGTGTGGTACACCTTCGGTTGAAGATTTAGTTGAAGACCCGGAAATGATGCTTGAAATAAGTCAGGAGTGTCAAATGCTGACTATGCAGGGGAAAGATACCAATACAGAAGAATGTAATAATGCCAAAAAAGCCGCCGCGCAAATGGCAAAAAACATGATGAAAGGACTCGGAAGTGATATCAAAAATACGATGCAAGGCGGGTTCAGACGATAGGTGAATCTAGGGGGCACGGAGTTTCACATGTGAAACTCCCAGTCCTCTGTGTATTTTTTTAGCGCACTAGTGACTAAATTATAGTCCGGGTCTTCGTTTGGATATCTTAGTAAGATATCCAAATTATATTTATACTGTGAGTATTCGAAATATTTTTGAGGAGGAGGGCAGATTTTGCTGCCCTCATCATCAATAATAAGCATTTCTGTACACAAAAGTACTCGTTTCCACGAGGTCTCACCTTTGGCAGCAGCTTCGTAGGTTTCATCAATACTTATCGGCATTCTAAGCTTCCTTGTGCAGTTTGAAATTGTCACCGAAATCCAGTTCTAGTTGCTGCGGTGCATTGAGGTCATAGATATCGTCATTAGACGCAAACGATGTGATGATACGAGACTGTATAACTTGAAAACGTTCTTTACGCTTAGTCGTCCAACGGCCAGATACGATGATGCCATCATGGTTTTTATACTCTAACATTGGATACTCAACACGATCCCAATGAAACGCATCGATCAATTGACCATTAACCAGCAGGCGCAAGTTCCAGTAGCTAGGGCCGTTAACTAAATGATGTTGTTCAGCCATAAAAACATCAGAGGAAAAACAAACGAACGTGTGTGGGTTAAAATTATTCAACATAATGATTACTCCTTATCTTCAAAACAGTTATTTAAATGGTTGGTTAATGCTTTACTTAATGGCTCAAGTGGTGACTTCATAGATCGAATCACATCTTCACCAAAGCGTTCCAGTAGCCAGGTTTCAATAGCAGACTGATTGGATAACTCATCGCCATTACCAAGGTAGGCGACCAGTGAGGTATCTGTATTAATTTTAAGTTTTCCAATTAACACACAGGCAAGGTGGCGTACTTGGGTAGGTACTTTGCGTGGTAGTTGATGCCGCTCGCGTTTAACACCTGGAAATAGAATAACGTTATTACTCATGATTGATCTCCTTTCTTTTCGTTTTCATTTTTGATCATTAAGTTCTCAAATGCAGAACCATCTTGGCGGGTTAAGTTAGGGACAAAGCGACTGTAAATTTTGAATAGCATCTCAGTGTTTACATGGCCTAACTGTCTAGCTATCCACTCAGGGTTTTCACCTGAGGCCATCCATAACGTGGCACAGGTATGGCGAGTCTCATAAAGACGTCGACGCTTTAAACCCAGTAGCTCTAGCATGGGCTGCCAAACACGGTTATTCACGTTACGGTTATCTAGTGCATTTCCTCGGCTATTACAGAAAACATAATCCCTTTTACCAGTTGCTTTCTTTTGTTCTGTTAATGCATTAAATAAAGGCGTGGTCATATCGATGACACGAAACGATCCATCGTTCTTTGTGTATTCCACCAACCCTTGAACTATGGTTTCCCTTACGAGGATTTGCTTGAGATCAAAATCGACATGCTCCCAACGCAGGCCAGTGATCTCACCGGAACGCATACCAGAAAAAAACCGAGCTTTGAAGTAATTCAAATAATCAGAACGAATGTGTTTTAGAAATAGATTCACCTCGTCCAAAGATAAAGGATGAATATCGGTCTTTTTTTCCTTTAATAGTTTTACCTTTAAAAAAGGGCTGTTAAACTCATATCGGTCAGCGGCCTCATTCATCATCAGTCTGAAAACCTTTAAGGTTTTATTGACGGTGGTGGCAGTTCTTTGTTTACCGGTTTCGGGGGATGCTTTGGCGAGTTTTGCCCGAAACTGTAAAATGTCTGCTTTAGTGATGCTGCTGATTACCTTATTTCCAAACTCTGGAAGAACGTGACCATTAAAGATGGATACGATGCTATTTACATAGCTGGCACGCCAGGTCGGTAACATTTCATCAAACCAAAGCTCTTTAAAGTCTTTAACTGTAGGCAAGTTATTCCTATTGGATAACAAAGCACTTACATGCTCGGCGCGTTTAGAAAACTTCTCAACCATTTTGCTTTGAGGAAAATAGTCAGCGTAATTGAACTGCCCTAAGGTCATTGCTGCATCCATCTTCTTAGCAACCGCTTCCAGCTTTAAACGGTTTTCCTTGGTATCAGGTAAAGCGGTTTGTTCTCGGCAGCGAATACTCTGAAAGTTAAAATCAAACAGCAGGTTGCCTGTTTCTTTTCTGATGCGAATTTTAACCATTGCACACACCTCCACCTGCCATAGGGATAGCAAAATCACTAGAAATGCTGGTCATGGACATGTCTTCTTCAACATGCTCCCAAATGTATAAAGTCTTTCTGCCGCCAAATGGTCGAATGTAATGACGACCTTCAAATAGCACGCTGTCCTTCAAGCGAGTGCGAATGGTGCGAGCGTTGTACTTAATCTTCTCGGCCAATTCTTGTGTTGTTAGATAAGTTAAATTCATAATTAGTCTCCCACATCGAACAAAAGTTAATAAGAAATACAAAATGTCTTCCTGATGTACATAATATGGGTTTGTAGTACTCCTGTCAATAAAAAAGTACAACTGGAGTACATTTTGTGTAGAATAGTGAGCATAAAGAGATCTGGAGAGAGAAATGATCCGTTGTCACTTGTCCCGTTTCATGGGTGAGAAGAAAATGAAAGTCGTAGATGTTGCTCGGGAAACTGGCCTACATCGTCATACCGTGACATCACTATATAAAGAGACAGCTCAGAGAGTAGAACTTGATGCTATTGATGTGCTTTGTAAGCTATTTGAGTGCTCAGTAGGTGAGTTATTTGAGCGAATAGATGACGATATAAAGGTAAGCAATAAAATTGAGGATAGTTAATGGAATATAAAGATGGTAAATATTATGACTGGGAAGGTAATGAAATACCTAGCCCTAAGGAACTTTGTACAGATACAGAAGAGATAAATAGGAGGCGAGAAGTAGATAGTAGAGATCCAGAGGTCAAAATGACAGCAGATCTATTGCAAAATATTGGTACGCAAATCAGAAGCATAAGAAAACAATCAAAATAACTATATTAATCATTATTAATCTCTTTAATATCAAATGCTTATTTTAATAAGTTACAAATATTGTGGTAATATCAATTTGATATGAGTGCTGGGCATTCTCTGAAAATTAAAGAGACAGGGCTGGCTGATGGAAAATTATAAATATAGAAGGATTTAACTTAAGTGTTAAAAATCATTATGTTAATACCATGTTTTAATCAGGCACAAGATCAAATATGTGTCTTTCAAGAAGCTAGTAACATGAATCTTTTGTACAGATAAGGAAATCAACTCTGTGCTTAGATTAAATGAATTCAAGGAAGAGTATCGCACCGGTGAAATAGATCTCGTTAAAGAGTTTTACCAACCTTGTCTTAAAAACTCAATACGCTATGACCGAGCAGTTGGTTATTTCAGGTCATCAGTATTCATACTTATCGGGCCTGATTTTATCAATTTTGCTAAGCAAGGAGGGAAATTTAGATTAATCTGTTCTCCATGTTTAACAGAAGATGATATCAATGCAATAGAGCAAGGTTATAAGCTAAAAAGTGAAAGTACAGAAGAGGCTCTTTTAAGGGATATAGACCTTATGCTTGAAAATCAAGCAATCGCAAAAAATACAGAGGCATTAGCAACTTTAATAAGTACTGGTGCTTTAGATATAAAAATTGTATTTAAACCTAATTCACAAGGTATTTATCATGAGAAACGAGGGATATTTTATGATGAAAATGGTGATTGTATAAGTATAAAGGGCTCAGTTAATGAAACTTGGAATGGGTGGCATGAAAGAGGGAACCATGAATCATTTGATGTGTTTTGCAGTTGGTTAGGCGGTAGAGATACTAGGCAAGTCGATAGAAATATCGATTACTTTGAAAACTTGTGGAAAGGTAATATTAAAGGTTTAGAAGTAATAGAGTTTCCTAATGTTGCAATGGAAAAATTAAAGGAATATTCAAAGAAATCTATTGATGATATTGATCCTCAAGAGTTAGTCGACTATTTCAACGTAGTTCATAAAGAAGAAAAAAAAGAATTGATTGAACATCATGACGTCAAGAATAAACGTATTCCATTACCACATCAATTATCGGCTATAGAAGAATGGAAAAAACAAGGTAAGCGTGGAATTCTTGAGCATGCGACTGGTAGTGGGAAAACCTTTACAGCATTAACAGCATTAAAAGAACACTTAGAACCAGATGGAGTGGCCTTAGTTTTAGTTCCTGATAAGTTACTTCATCGTCAATGGGCTGAAGAAATAAAAGAGGAAATTGATGATATTAAGTTGCTTAAAGCGGGTGATGGTCATAATAAATGGAAAAAAGATGATCGTTTGCTTCACTTTACTTCATCGTTAGATGGGCTTGGTAAACGAATAGTTTTAGTTACTATGCAAACAGCTAGAACGGAAGCTTTTCTGAATAATTTAAATCAGGGCAAGCATTTAATGGTAGTGGCAGATGAAGTGCATGAAATTGGAAGCCGGGAAAACTCTAAAGTCCTAGCCATAGAATCAGGTCCTCGCTTAGGTTTAAGCGCAACACCAAAACGTTATGGTGACCGGGAAGGCACGGCAAAAATACTGGGGTATTTTGGGCAGATTGTGGAGCCACCTTATACTTTAGTTGATGCAATTAATGATGAACGTTTAGTGCCATACGAATATTATCCCAAGGCTATAAGACTCAATGCAGAGGAATCAGAGCATTGGGCAGAAGAAACAGACAAAATATCAAAAGAGTATGCTCGTTCAAAACGAGATAGCGATGGCAACGCTGTCATCTCCTCATTCTTACAAAATTTAATTATTCAGCGTTCACGTATAGCAAAAAAAGCTGAAGCGAAAACACCCTTAGCAGTAAGCATTATAAAGGAATGTTATCAGCCGAATGAAAGCTGGTTGATCTATTGTGAAGATCAGTATCAATTACGCGAGGTGATGGATGCCTTAAAAGAAGAAGGTTATTATCCTCTTGAATATCACTCGAATATGGATAGTAACAATGAGGCTGCACTGAAATATTTTAAAGACTTTGGAAGCATATTATGCTCGATAAAATGTTTAGATCAAGGTGTAGATATTCCTAAAATATCCCATGCTATTATTTTAGCTTCGTCACAAAATCCAAGGCAATTTATCCAGCGCAGAGGACGTGTACTAAGAACCTGTGAAGGTAAATATAAGGCCGTTATATATGATGCCATTGTTGTTCCAATTAGCTTGGAACTTGAACCTTCTCAACTTTCATTATTGAAAAGCGAGTTTCAGAGAAGTATCCAGTTTGCTAAAACAGCACTTAATAGCAGTGCTGCAAATGAATTAATGTATTTAGCTATCCAATTAGATATAGATCCAGAAGAAGTTGGGTTAATTGAAAGTGATGGCATAGAGGAAGAAGCTGATGTCTGAAAATGAGAGCAATATATTGGCAGTTTTGTTAGATGTTAAAGAGCGAAATAATATTGATATTGATGATTACTTGATCAAGCAATGTTACGAACTTCAAAAAAAATACCAGTATGACCCCAATAGAAGTACTGTAGATAAAATGCGAACACTAATTGAAGCTAGTTTAAATGATCAAAGTAGCTAGAGCTGACTATGAAAATAAAAAAGATAATTATAAACAATTTCATGCCATATAAAGGTGAGCAAATTATTGAATTTCCTCAGCATGAAACACAGAATGTCATGTTATTGTTTGGCGATAATATGCGGGGTAAAACAAGTTTTCTTAATGCTGTTCGTTGGGGGTTTTATGGTGTTGCTTTAGGGCGTCATTTGCGAGAAATTCCTAGAAAAAATTTAGTGAATATACCTGCCTCTGATGAGGGCGATTGGTGCGTGTGTATTTCATTGCATTTTGAACATAATAATAAGAGTTATGAGTTAAATCGACGTATTAATATACGAGATAACGTAAGTCACCCTCGTAATGATGCGGATTTTAAAGAAGATGTTGGGTTAAGAATTGATGGGAAACCAATTGAAGGAGACTTGATTAATAATGAAATCAATCAAGTAATGCCAAAAGAAGTTTCTCGTTTTTTCTTATTTGATGGTGAGCTGCTTCAAGAATATGAAAATTTGTTAATTGAAGAAAGTAAGCAAGGTATAAAAATAAAAGAACATATTGAGTCTGTTCTTGGTGTCCCAGCTTTAATTCATTCTCGAGATGAATTAAAAGTTCTTTTAAAAGATGCGAGAAATATACAGAGGAAAGATGCTCAAAAAAATGATGAGTTAAAAACATTTGCTCAAGATCAAAAAAGTCTTCAAGTAAAACTAGAAAGTCTTGAGAGTGATTTGAGTGATTTGAGATCACAAAAAGAAGATATACAAGAAGATATTGATAAAATAGATGACCTATTAAAAAATACTGATGCTGTTCAGGCTAAAAAATTAGATATTGGCCGTTTAGAGGCAGAAAAGAAAAATCACGAGCAAAGAATAGTGGAGTATCAAGAAGATACTCAAAAACTTTTAAAAACCGCATGGAAAGATGTTTTGGCTAATAGTGTTCAGCCCATAGTTGATGACTTAAAAAACAAGAGAGATGATCAGCAGGGTGCAATTCAAAAATCTGTGCTTTTGCAAGGTAAGATAGACAATTTGAGTCAATCCTTAGAAGATAATCAAGTTTGTGGCACATGTGGTCAGGATATACCTGAAATCATGAAGCAACCACTTCGTGATGAAATGGCTAAATTGAAAAGCCTTAAGGAAAATGAAGATGTTGATTTTGAAAAGATGTCTGCCCTTACAAAGCGTATAGAAAACTTGGAATTAATTAAGTCAGAAGGTGAGGCAAATAGAATAATATCTAATGTTGCCTCTATAATTCGTCATAAAGTTAATTTAACCACTGTTGAAAATGAGCTTGATGATTTAGAAGATGAAATTCGTGGATTTGATACTGATGAGATTATGCGTCAGAGAGAAGCGAAGCAACGCTATGAAAAGCAACAAACACGAATTGATGCTGATATTGATAATGCTGAAAATGCTATAGAGTTAAATAGTCAAAAGCAGGCGAAGATTTCACAACTTATTGCTAAGTCTCAAGGAGTCCAGGGCTTGTTAAGTACTAGAAGAGTTGAACGATTAGAGCAGCTTGAAACGATATTTGGTGAAGGGATCGATCAATTACGAAATAAGTTAAGAGATGATGTAGAAGCATACGCGTCACAGACTTTTAAGAAAATTACTACAGAACAAACCTACTCAGGGCTACAAATTAACCAAAGTTATGGGTTGTCAATTTTAGACCAAGATGGGCGAGTATTAAATGAAAGAAGTGCAGGGGCCGAACAGGTAGTTGCATTGGCTTTAATTGATGGTTTGAATAAAACTTCAAAAAAGAAGGGACCAATCATTATGGATACACCTCTTGGACGATTAGACCCTAAGCATCGAGCTAATATTTTAAAGTATCTTCCTGATATGTCAGAACAAGTAGTTTTACTTGTACATGAAGGTGAGATCGATTCTAAGCGCGATACGCATATTTTTGCGTCTCGCATAGGTGCTCGATATGAAATTAAGCGTATTTCAGCAACCCAAGCAAGAATAGAGAAGGTGATTTGATGATTCAAGAGCCAGATAGAATTGGTCTCTCATTAGAGGCTAAAGGATATTTAGATGAAATGATCGAGTCATTGGGTGGTAATTTAAATAATAGAGATTTATATCGATTGGCAGTAGCTAATGAATTAAAAAATGGAACAAAAGATGTGGTTTCTCCATATCAGTCTGATGGATGGAAAGATAGAACAAGTGAACTTGATCCTGATAATTCTCTGTATTTTTCTGTGGAGGCATTTGGGCTTTGTAATGAGGGGCAATCAATATATCGATGTGTTGAGGCTCTTGGTGAAATAGGGACTAGAAATCTTTTTAATGCGTACCAAAAAAATATAGGTTCTATTCCTTGGGATAAGGTGTTGGCTTAATTATGTCTGCTCCAAAGTTATATCTAATTTCAATCCAAAATAAAGTGGTTGATAAAGTCACTACTTATCGTGAAATCGATGTTATCCAACAGGCATGGAATATTAATGATGTTGGTGAGAAAGTTGGAATACTACATTGTGGATTTTCACGACCAAAATTACCTGTAAAAATTGAGCTTCCTAACTTTGTTAAGGGTAAAGTGATTTATACAGGTTCCCTTAAATGGGGTCTACCAGATTTTTTTAAGAGTACTAGTCAACCTATCGCTCATATAGAGCTTGATGCTCGATTAACACCATGTTATTTAGCATTAGATCAGTGGGGCTATGAAGCTATAGATGAGTTTGATAGTGATCAGTTATCTTTAAATTTGTTAACGGATCATAATGAAAATAAAAAAGATACTATATCGTTAGCAGCACAACAAGTCTTAAATGATGCAAATAACCACCCTCTAAATAAAGAAGAAATATACGCACGTATTATAGAATCTAATTATTATCATTTTAATACACCAACACCAGTTCATGTATTAGATGTAACATTAAATCGTGAAACAGTTGGTACTGATTATTCTAAAGCAGCTAAAGTACCTGTCTTTGGAAAAAATAAGGAAGGTTGTTATTACCTATTAGGTGATAAATCTGCAGAACCAAAAGGATGGATTCAAGTTCTTTCTATAGAAGATTCAGAGTTATATGAGAAAATTCATGAGTTAGGAGTTTCAGATGATGAAGGCTATCTATCTATTCGAAATGAATTATCAAAGGAATTAAATGTCTCTATCGATAAAATTCGCTTTGAATTATTGAAGCCCACTATTGAAAATAATAACCCTTATGAATTGTTGCGCATAGCTCCACTATGGATAATTGAAGAAAACATAGATTTTTTTGGTTTTACTGTCAGGGTACGAAATGCACTACTAAGTGCAGGAATTACAATGATTTCTGAATTGGCAGAAATGAAATTAGATAAATTAAAAAAATTGCCAAATATGGGTAAGCGTTCGATTAATGACATATATGATGCAATAATCGAAAAAATTGGGAAATCAACCCTAGACTTTTCAAATGCATCTAAATACAAAGATCTTCTTAATAAAGAAGCGGAAAATGACCTGGTTCCTTTTGCGGATCAGATTACTCAATTGCCACTTCGACAACATTTAGATCGTACATTAGATGAGCTTAGTGAAGTTGATCGATTAGTCCTTCATGGGCGACTTGGTTATAAAGGTAAAGTGTTAACACTAGAGGAGATAGCAGAAAAACTTGATGTTACACGTGAACGTATTAGACAAAGACAAAAAAAATATGTAGAAAAAATAATCGTTCAGGAATATTGGGATGATGTAATAGGTATTCGTATTGGACAATTGCTATTAGATCGAGATGAGCCATTAATATTAGAGATGCTTGAAATTGAAGATGCATGGTTTGAAGGGTTTATGGATGCTGGATATATTTATTTATCCAATGTTATACAAATGTTTTCTGAAAATGCAGTCCAAGTTATTGAGGCGCAAGGACGTAATGTAATTACACGTATCAACAAAAAGACTTGGGATCAACTGATTCGAGATGTAAAAAATAGTTTAAAACAAAAGGCAGATTTAAAAGAATGGACTCGTGCAGATGTAAACCAATATTTTGAGTCGTGTTTGGCAGAACATAGTGCAAAGGAATTACTTTCATTATTATGTGAGGCAGTTTGTGATTTCCTTCAATTCGAAAATGATTCAATGAATGCAATATTGCTTGCATATGGTAGATCAGCAGAATCTGCTGTTGCAGCAGTACTGGCACAAGCTGAAGGTCCGTTACATTTTACAGAAATAGCTAAACGCGCGTCTGATATATTGGGTAAGCAAGTAGAAGAACGACGTGCCCATGGTGCAGTAAAAAAAGAGGGTGTTTGGCAATATGATAGGGGGACATATGGTTTAATTGATCATTGTCCAATACCAGAATCAAAACGAAAAAGTATATGTCAAATTGTGGAGCATTTATTATATCTAGGGCCAATAAATAGACAGTGGCATTCAAAAGAAATTATTGATCAATTAAAAGAGTCTTTTCCGGGAATACCAGATGAACTAGATCCCTATGTACTTAGAATGAGTATAGAAGGATCAAATAAAATTAACTTCCTCAATAGAATGGTGTGGGCGAGATCTGATTCAGGCCTTACAGCTAATGATCGAGTCGAAGTAGCTGAAGCGTTTATACAAATACTAGAAGATGCAGGCGAACCACTTACCGGTAACGAGTTAAAGAAACGCCTTTCTGAAATAAGAGGTGTTAATGAAAACATGCAGATACATATGACTGACCGCATGATTTTATTAGGGCCTGATTATTGGGGATTAATAGACAGGGATATTAGTGGTGATAAAAAAGGCAATAATGACCAACTAAATGCTTTGTATCAGTGCCTGAAGGAAACGCAAAAGGGTATACATGTTAGTGAAGTTGAAACATGTTTATTGTCTCAAGATGTTAGTAGCAATGGTACAACTAGTTATGAATTATTAAACCTTGCACAGAGAGACGATAGGTTTTATCTAGGTAGAGGCATGTATTTGGCATTAGCTGAATGGAATGGGGATATACGACGTTTAAATATTTCCCAATCTGTTAGAAGAGTGCTTGAAACAATGGTTAACCCAATGAATATTTCTGAAATCAGTGCAGAAGTAGAGAAGTTATCAGGCTTACAATTTGATGGGCATGTTACTGGCCTGCTCCTTAAAGAAGGGGCCATATATAATTCAGATCTTAAAGTCTGGATTAGTAGTGTTGAAGCTTAATGTGATCTGAATATTTAATAACTAAATGCTTCTATTGTAATAACTAAAAATTGATATTCAGTCTATTCATATTTTATGAATTTAATAAAATTGTTCCTTTAAGGAAATGAAGTCCAATATGTATTATTTTGAAATTAAAATGGCTTATCTATGAAACTTAGAGACTTAAGATTAAATTTAGATCAATTGCTTTTAGATCCAAATAATTATCGTTTGGATTATGATAGTGATGGGAAAACTTATAGTGGTTATGAGATTATTGATCAACAAGAAATAACTCAACGACGCTTAGATAAAGAGAAATTAGGTGAGCTTCGTGATTCTATTGTTGAGAATGGATTTCTTGAGATGGATAGAATCGTCGTACGTGTGCTTGATGAAAAGGCTCAAAATAAACAATATGTTGTTGTAGAGGGGAATAGACGTACCGCAGCTTTTAAGGGGCTTTTAGAGGATTACAGTGATGGAATAATAAATCTACCAAAAAGTCTTATTGAAAAAGCAAACTCAATTGGGGTGATTTGTGTAGAAGGTAGTGATAAAGAAATTGAGGAGTTTTCTTCAAGCTTAATGGGTATTCGCCATGTGTCTGGTCCTAAAAAATGGACAGGATATCAAAGTGCACGACTGATAAATGATAGATTTAAAGCGGGTGTGTCACTTACAAAAATTGGATTATTACTTGGTATTACTTCAAAAGATGCAGGCAGGAGATTGAGAGGTTACCACGCATATATACAAATGAAAAATGATAAAGTGTTTGGAAGCAAAACAAAGACCAAACATTACACTTTATTATTAGAGTTTTTAACTCCATCAGGAATGGCTCGAGACTGGTTGGGATGGGATGATGCTGAGTTCTTGTTTAAAAATAAAAAGCATATTAATCGAGTTTATTCAGCAGTAACTAGCGTTGATGGTTTGCGCCCTGAGGTTAATAATACAGCAGAGGCTCGTTATTTTATAAAACTTTTAAATTATGATAAACAACGTCGTGAGATGCTTGAGCGGGGAGACCAAATAACGGCTATACCGCCACCAAATGAAAATACGTCCTCTAAGGAAGTTCCGTTTAAGAATTTTATTTATTTGCTTTCTAATTTAGATGCTGATGATCTAAACCCAGATGAAATTAGTTATTTAGAAGAAATACAAATTAAATTGAGAGAGCTTCTTGAAGAGGGTAAGGTTTCATGAGGGTCTTGCCATGGTATAAGGATGCGGCTGAAAAGTTAAAAGATTCTTTTATAGAAGAGGATGTAAATAAAATAGAAGGTTACGAGTTTGTTGCTGATTACCTAAAAAATAATCAACCTGACATGTATGCTGATATTGATTTTTCCTCTGAGGAAGATTTTGAAGATCTAGTTAGATCTAGCATTGAGCCATTTGAAGAATGGTTAAGATCTGGCACTAGTGAATGGCTATATATTGGAAAAGGATTTCGCTGGATTGCCAAAGAAGTTTATGACGACTCCTTAAAAAAAGAAATTTCAATTAAATCGCCAGCATTTACTGACGAAGAAAAGGCTATTTTAGAAAAAGATATACAGTCATTTTCCCATGATGATTACGAGATGCTTAATAGTGTCTATCAAAGGAGCTTAAGCAGCACAAATAAAGAATTCACTGCAAAATGCGCACATAGAATTGCGCAATATTTTGATTATAAAAAAGGACTGCCTTATGATGAGTTTGCTGAGCTTTGGTCTTCGGCAGGTGATCTTGCGATTGAAGCTGGTATACCTGGTGCTTATAAGTTCTTTCGAATTGCTGCTGAAATATATGCTCGTGAAATGGCGCACCATGATTCAGCTAAGTTATATAAGAAAGCACTTGATCAAGGAATTGTTGAGAAGCATTCTGTTGAAATATTACTTGAAACAACAAGAGTATGTAGAAAACAATTCGAGCTATCAGGAGAGGTATCAGATGCAGCAGAAATATTTATAATAGAGAATGATATTAAACTATCTCATGCATCAAAACAAAAATGGACAAGGAATTACTTTTTTAAATGGCTATTTCAGATATTTTTAAAGAAGCTTTTTAATTATGGTGAATCCCCAAAATATGTTGCTTTGTGGTCATTATTTCTAATAGTTAGTTGCGCATTGTTCTATTGTGTTTTTGGGGTGTCAGGTAAGAACGGTATAGAGAATTCTTTTGGAATTAGCTTGTACTATAGTGTCGTTACTTTTACCACGCTTGGCTATGGTGACTTTTCTCCTGCGGGTCCATTGGTGAGAGCTATTTCAGCAATAGAAGCAGTATTTGGTTTGTTTCTTACTAGTACATTTCTTGTAACGTTTGTAAGAAAGTATTCACGATAATATCATTTGTTAAGTTAATCAAGCTTAGTAAAATAACTGATTTTGCCACAGCTATTATTTAAATAAGAAATGCCTCTATGAAGATGGATTCTAAACCATAGGGGGGTTTCCTCAATTGGTAATTTATCATTAATTATTCGTTGTCTTAGTAATGCATCATAAATAGCTTCATGTTGACCGGAAAAAGTTTTCCATGTCATTTCAATATTACTGTCAGTAATGATTTCCTCTTTAGGGGGAATTGATTGTTCGGCGAGGGATAAACAAAAAGCCCAGCGGCAAAGCGTGTTCCATTGATCGATGCCAGTTTTTCGTTTTAAGTGAGTAAGTTGTTGCTTGCCTTTTTCAGATATGCGAATTGATTCAATCATAGTATTAATAGTCTTTAAAAATAACCTGGTGTAATAGTTGAGGTTTGTTGGTCTTCTTGATACTGAATATGGTATTCCTTACCAATTCTTTTAGCTAAATCATTGCGATACTCATTATCAATTTCCGTATCTGTAGACAACAAAATCACCTGATGACTGGCATTTGGAAAGTAGTTGTCTACTAGGTGTCCACGGTGTTCGCTGTCAAGTCTGCCCAATGGTGTATCGATAATGGCAGGTAGCGGTCTACCAGAAGCTTTAGCTAAACCCCATAATATAGATATCGCAAGTAACTGACGTTCTCCTGCTGAAAGTCGTTTAGCAGGTATGATTTCATTTTGTTTGCTTATTATGTTTAATGAAAAATCTTCAGAGCTGATGCTAATTTTATCTATAAGATCATTCTTCCTAATTAATGCTTTAAAGCTATCTTCAATTAACGATTCAAGGCGGCCTATATGTTTTCCAATAAGAGCTTTTCGATATAGTCCTAGTGTTTGTCTTACATCACTGGTGTGTTCAAGTATTTGTTTATCGCGATGAGCACTGAGCTGTTCATCATTTGTGCTATGGTATAGGCGATCTAGTTCATTTTGCTTGTTATTGAATGCTTTGATAGTTTCATCGTATTGTAATTGTAATGTGTTGTGTTCTCCTTCAGCTATTTTTCTATTATCCTCAGCAGACTTTAGTTGCTGTGCAGCATCTTTGATCATATCAGCTTCAGGTATAGTCGATAATTGACGATCACTGATTGCCAATTCTTCACTCAAACATTCATATTTAACTTTTAGATTGTTTGCCTCTTTTTTTATTTGAGAAAAGAATACATTATCTATGTGTAGTAATGCTTCAGGGCGTATGTTGAGAGGTGTCTTTTCCAGCGCAGACTGATTTCTTATATTTCTGTCTTTAGCCAATAATTCGTTTAGTGTTTCAACACTTTGTTGGTTGTTGGTTGCTTCGGAAAATTTCCCTAAAATATCAAGATCTCGCTCTTCGAGTGTTTTAATTACATCACGATTAAGTAGTGCCTTTTGTTCATTTTTTGACTGATCTTGAGTATTTTTGATGAGAGTTTTAACTAGTTGTAATGGAGCAGACCCTTCAGAAAATTTACGAATATCATCTTCTATGTTTTTATGTAGTTGTTCGTTATGACGGTGTTGTTTTTCAATTATTTCTCGTTGTTCATACAATTCACCACCATGACTTTTATAGCTGCGTTTTGCATCGTGAATTTGTCGGTCTAGACTATCAATTTCACTTGTTTTAGTAGCTAGTAATTGGTTCTGCTTTTTTTTCTGTTGTTGGATATCATCAATTTCTTTATCTAACCGAGTTATCTCTTTACTAGATTTATTATCAATTTGTTTTGCAAGCCTTCGTCTTTCAATGGTGCGCAGGTCATTCTGTAGTTTATCAACAAGGTCGAGACCTAATAAGGACATAATACCTGTTTGGATGATCTCTGCTGAGCTTTCCGGATTAGCTAAGCTTTCAATTTGTTCTCCATCAAAAAAGAATAGTCCAGAAATATTACTTGGAATAAATTCATCAACATATTCGTACCATTGTTCTGACATTACTGGATCTAGTTGGTCATTCTTTAATACTTCCATTGTCTCCTTGATGCCTTTACCTGTGCTTTTCCAATAACGCTTAATACGGTAGGTGGTTTGATTACCTTCACTAAAATGAATGAACTCAAGTTCTAGAGCGGCGCCTTCATCTTGTGGTGAAAATTTGTTAATGGTTTCTTTTAGGTAATCGTTATATGAAAGATCACCACGGCTTGAGCATTTGGCAAATTTACCATAGAGAGTAAGTTGTAAAGCATCTAGAAAAGTGGTTTTTCCACCACCATTTAAACCACCAAATAGAATAATAGGTTGTTTAGAACTTGTTGGTGTCAGGTCAACTTCGTGACGGCCTTTGTAGATGCCGAAGTTATGGAGGATAATTTCTGTAAATATCATCTTGCTACCTAATTTAGGAATTCATTGCGTCTTCAAAAAGTGAAAGTGTTTCTGCTTCATCATCTTCTTGGCGGCTATCAATATTGTTTCGGGTTTCTTGTCTAGTTTTAGCGAATTCAAGTGCTTCAGCTTCCGTTTTAAAAGCACAGCGCTCCATCGTTTTATTTAATGTTTCAAATAATTTGGAACGTCTAACCATTGTCCTATGTTGATATTCTATATGTAAGAGGTCTCTAATTAATTCGTAGTGTAGTCCTTCTTCATCCGCTACATTTTTTTTGCAAATATTTTTAAGAAGGTTCATGTCTTCAGCTTTAAATAGTTGGCCTTCTTCTAATCGCTTTCCAGGATATGATTCATTGCGTGTTTTTTCATATATTCCGGGTAGTAAGTCTTCAATTTCATGCTTTTCCATAACCCAAATACGTCTGATTTCCTCTAGATCATCAAGTGTAATGAGTTCAAGGTTCTTAACTTCTTTAGGTCCAAGTTCTCTTGCTGCAATCTCTGCCTTTAAAACTGCTTCTAGTAGTTGAGCCCGGTATTCTTGTTTGTAAGGGCCATGCACTAGACGGTCATTATGAAGTGTTAAAGTACCGTTCATTCTGCGAAAATCACGATGTGTACGTTCATGGTCAATTTTTTTATTTTTCTTTTCTGCGTTGGGATCAGTTATGTCTAGCCATTTTGTTCTTAATTCAAGTAGAGGAAGCATCCACTCCTTTTCATCATCGTTCTGTATCATGGCTGCCATAGACTTATCTTCGCCTACCATAGTGCAAACATAGCAGCCAAAACGGCTATCACCACAGCTTGGGGTACTAGTATCTACTACAAGTGGGCACTCACCATCAGATGTTGCGCCTTGATACATATTGAGCAATTCTTCATTCGTAAAACCCCAAGGATTCTTTTCCTGCATTAGATACTGCCAAACATCATCGTCGTGCCATTCTGATATTGGGGTGTATACCCAAACACGATCAAGTTCTTTATTACGACTTAATAATTCTCTCGTACTTCCTTGCTCATATTTTTTCATATTGGCAGCACGCGTAGAGCTTTCAGCTTTTCTGGTGCCCAGTACTAAAATTGCTTCACCATTGGTTTTAACCATATTTGTAATGAAGTTATTTGATGGTGATATTTTTAAACGACTAGTACACCACCGAAATTTTGGGCGAGGAGCGGGATAGCCTTTCCCTATAAGGTTTACCCAGAATCTATCTTGTACTTCAGGTGTTAAGCGATGAGGTTGTATTGGCAGATCTTTCTCAAGAGCACTTTTCTTCATTTGAGTAAGTGATTTTTTTACCCAAAGTGCCACTATCGGATTTTCTACTAGTGTGTCGGTACTAATGACGTGTATAGGCTTAATGTGTTGCTCTTTAGGAAGAGATTCAATCGCATTCCAGATAAGTTGAAGTATTGCTGTTGAATCCTTACCACCACTGTAACCAAGTACCCAAGGAATCTCATCAGAAAGATAAAGTTCTTGGGTTTTATTGATGAGATTATTGATGGTTTTTTTGTATCCATATTCGTTGAATATTGTTTTACGTTCTATTTGTTTTTTAGCCATTTTGACCTCGTTTAAAGGCATCTTCTGTGCGTTGTTCTTCAGGGCTTAATTCAATATCTAGTTTTTTCTTTAAATAATTAGCTGTCAAAATGACATTGTTAGAGCCTTTTTGGATCCGACCACCAATCATGGCACGGCCCTCCCAAATTTTGCTGTTTGAGCGCTTCCAATTTATTTTATCAAGAAGTTTTAATCGTTTTTTTTGTTCAGTCTTTGAAAAGGTTAATAGTTTGTTTCCCATTGTTCCTAGTGCTTGTAACACTATGGCATGGCAATGAACGAAGTCTTGCCTAATATCACCAGAAGTTACTTTAGAGTCTTTTACTAATATCCATTCTTTTATATGCTTACCTACTTCATTCCAGAATTGAATGGATATATCTGACGCTTCTTCCATATCATTAATTTGTTTATTGTTGAGTAATGCGTTATTAGCTGAATGGATGGCACTTAGTGTAAATAGTTTTCTGGATCTCGGTGAAAGTGATGATTTCTCCATTTCCACAAGATCCACAAAGGTAGTTGATTTAATAGCTATCATTTTAGAGAGTTGAGCCACATCATCTCTATGGTCATAGAGTAGGCCAAGAGATTTACTTGGACGCACTGCATAACGATTGAGGTCAGCAAACATTTGTTGGCAGCGCTTTAACCCCTTATCAATAAAAAATACCACGGAGATACTTTCATCTCCGAGTCGAGGTTCTTTTTTTAATGCTTCTGCAATTGCTGCCCTGCGGTGTTGGCCATCATTAATAATAAATTGAGAGTTCATATCAATTTTAAGAGTACCAATACGACTGATTTCGCCTTGTTCACCAAAGGGCTGAAATAGTACTTTTCCATCAATTGAGGCCGTGATGGCTGAAAACACATAATCCTTCTTATTATCAACCAGGTACTGAGCCATATGGGGTATGCGTGATTTATTGAGTATACGTTGAGCCCTTAATTCTGGTACAAGTTCTTCATCATCGAAAGTAAAAAGCTTTGGAATTAGCTTTAAAGGACACATTGAAGTGTAATATTCTCTACCAGCTTGTATGCCGCGAATAGCAGGGAATACATATTCGAAGGAGGTATCCATTTGTTTGTATGTCCTATGTGTATTCTATGCGTGTTTGTATGTTAACATACAAACAATTTTATTCGTTTGAAAACTAACAAACAAGAGTTTTTTTAAATAATGACGATTTATTTGGATTGTAATGCGACCACGCCTATGGAACCGGATGTAGCTAAGCTGGTGATGCATTATATGGAAGAGGAGTTTGGCAACTCAGGTAGTCGAACACATGTATTTGGCGCAAATGCTAAAAGTGCCGTTCAAAAAGCTCGCCAACAGGTTGCTACTGTTGTTAATGCACAGCTGGATGAAGTGATCTTTACCGGTGGCGCTACAGAAAGCAACAACCTTGCGATCTTGGGCTTAGTGAATTCATTAAAGGAAACAGGCAATACACATATTATAACCACAGCTATTGAGCATAAAGCAGTTTTAGAGCCTTGTGCTTTTTTGGAGTCTCAGGGGTTTTCAGTGAGTTATTTGTCTCCAGATTCGAATGGAGCGGTTACTGTTGAGGCTGTACAAAATATGATCACAGAATCGACAGGCCTAGTTAGTATTATGCATGTAAATAATGAGACTGGTGTTATACAACCAATCTCAGAAATTGCCGAATTACTCGAAGGGAAGAGTATATATTTTCATGTAGATGCAGCGCAGAGCTTTGGTAAGTTATTGGAACCATTGTTGCATTCTCGTATTGATTTGATAAGTGTAAGTGCTCATAAAGTATATGGGCCTAAAGGGGTTGGAGCACTTATAACTAGACGGCGAGATTATAAAAGACCACCACTTAGTCCTTTGTTTTATGGTGGAGGGCAAGAAAAAGGGATAAGGCCAGGCACTTTACCTGTACCACTTATTGCTGGTTTTGGGCTTGCGGCGGAATTGGCGCAAAAGAACAATAAAAAATGGTGGGCGAATTGTGAAAAAACTAAACAACAAGTATTAGCTGTTTTTAATGGTCTTGATCCGCATTACCATGGCAAAAATACATTACCTAATGTAATTAATCTTTCTATACCTGGTATCAACTCAGAAGCAGCTATTGTTGCACTTAAAGGTGTGGCTGCAATTTCGAATGGTTCAGCATGTACTTCAAATAGTTATACCCCTAGTCATGTGCTGGAAAGTATGGGGTTAGACGAAGGTGAGATAAAAGGAGCTTTAAGGATCTCATGGTGTCATATGACTAATGAAGTTCCATGGAAAGAAATTATAAATAGATTACAGGCGTTATTATAAAAAGTTAGTTGTATTTAAATCACATTAGATTGCATTACATTACATTACATGTATTAGTTACGACCTAATCTGACATATTACCTCATTGTGTGAGCTTGAACATGCAGTGAGTCAGGTAGAAGATGCTCAAGACGTTTAGACCCAGATTATATAAAGTGGCTGAATATGATGATCTCACCGAGTTCATCGCTTGGCGGAGCCAGGCCAAAATCATGTGTTATTGATAGTGACGATAATTTATGGATTGCCAAGTTTCCAAGTGCTCGTGACGATTATGATATAGCAGTATGGGAATTTGTTGTGTATCAGTTAGCGCTTGATGCGGGAATAGATATGTCAGAATGCCGGGTGGAAAAAATCAATAGCCAGCATCATACTTTCTTAACCAAGCGTTTTGATCGCACGGCAGAAAGCCGTTTGCACTTTACTTCTTCAATGATGCAGTTAGGTTATGATGTTGGTGACGAGGGAGCAAGTTACCTGGAGTTGGCGCAGTTTTTAACGGATCATGGCTCAAATACAAAAGAGGATTTGGCTGAGCTATGGCGTCGAATTGTTTTTAATATTGCAGTGTCGAATACGGATGATCATTTACGAAATCGCGGCTTTATCTATCACAAGTGCATATTCTGGCTCAACATGAACACCGGTTCTGGTCGAACGTGAACACCTAAACGCCGAGAATAGGTGTTCACGTTCAGCAGAATACGCAACTAACCCTGTCTAGGCGTAAGGCGGGTAAACAAAGGTGTTGAAATATAAGTGCTTAAACCTATAATTCCTATAGCTCATAATCAATTACAAGGGTTTATCTTACAGGAAATATCTTTTCTAGCTTTAAACTAAGAATATATCCTAATTTGGAGTCGATCTTTATGAAATTACAGATAAATTTTCCAGTATCAAATTTCAAGGATTTCATAATAAATTTAGCAAGAGCTAACAATATAAATTATATAAAGACAGGCTGTGATGAATTGGCAGTAAATTTTACTCGCTTGTCAGATGATGAAGTAGTTTTTGATGACATAGAGAACCTTATTATTGCGTTAGAACGCGCTGGCATTATCGCCAGTAAAGATGTTGTTCCTCTCCATATCTCTTACCTGAGAGAAATTAATAATAATTAATCTTGTTGATTACATAAAAAGAAAAGGTGTTGTTACAAAATAACAACACCTTTGTTTACCGCCTTGGTCTAGACGGGGTTTATTTATTGGTATTTTCAAATGATCTAGAGTACGTAAGAACAGATTGCTTTAGATTCAATTCTTAATAGCTTATTAAAATATACATTTAAAAAGATAAATGGTTTAATTACGAGATTTATAAAGGAGACAATAGCTAATGATATTGATAAGGGGATTTAAAAGATTACGCTGATTTAAAAACTTGATAAAACAATATAGCGTAAACTGAAATACCTTTTATACGTTGTGTCATAAAAAATTCAACTCTTATAGCCAGAAGCTGTCAAGCAGGGGGTAGGGAGCAAGGATCTTAATAGTGCTGGAAAATATTAAATTACTTAGAGATAAAACTTGCATCAATGCTGATAAATAGTAGTTTCAGCTGGAATACTTATCATAATATTTCCCTTATCATTTACACTAGATCTTAATTTATTTAATTTTATATCTATTTTTGTATTATCGTAGTTTACATGGCGAGATAAGACGCGGTTTCGTTGACCATTTTTGCATCTCCTATTAGGTTTTATTTTATCTCCACCTACCTCAATGCAGTCTGGTAATGAAATATCTACTGTTGAACTAGGTGTTCCAAGTGAAAGTAATTTTGTTTCTATATTGCCAAACAAATTACTTGTGAGGCATAAGTTAACACCAAAATGTTGTGCGTCTAAATGCAACTCTGCGGCTCTAAGAGATAACACTAGGTCCCCATTTTCAACTATTGGCATTGAATAAGTTAAAATTGCTTCAGACTCTTTTATGTATGCAGATGTAGATGTAGATTTTACTTTAAAAGCAATCTGTATAATATCTTCACCCTTTAGTTTTCCGAACTTCACATGTGCATCATCAAGTACAATGTCAAAATCTACACCTCCATCATTTCCGTAAATGCGTATCGGTAGTAACTCTCCAAATATTCCACTTTTACCTCCTTTATCTGACATTTTAGTAAAAAGTGAGGGCCTAATTATTAATTGTAAGAATATATCATCTTCAAAATTATCTTTATTTAAGTATTTGTTCTCAAGACTTTGACGATCATGCATTTTTAGATAATATCTCTCACCTACATTGAATTCACCTATGAGAAGGTCGGAATCCATCCACAATGTATGGTTAGAGGTGCGCCGTATAGATTTACCCCTTGCACCATAGGCTTTAGAGTTAAGGTTGATTTCACGTTTGTGAGTGTTTTTATCTGCGATCCATGCGCCGTTTACAAATTTACCAAATTGACTTTTTATTTCTTTAGTGTCGCTTAACTTAATTACCTGTCGTTTGTTAATTGATAATAATGGACTTACGGGTTTACCAAACTCTATATCCTCGCTTTTAAATATTGGAATGCCTAATAAAACTGCGAAAATGTTACATTTGGCTTCAATTGGTATCGGGCTAAATAAATCACCAAGCTTAGCTTGACCACGACAATTTACAGCTATTCCATTTGGAACACATTGCTCAGCCGCTGCTTTTATTGTAATAATTGGTGTGTACGTAATACTTGTTTGTGAATTATTTGTATTAACTGTTGTTGATGTAGATAGGCCTAATTCCGTCAGTTGAATATGTATCCACGGGCTACTACATATGGGTATGTCTCCGCCATGAACATATTCACCTCTATATTCAGTTCTTGATAGACGTTGAATTGCGTCACGGAATATTTTTTGATTAATTCTCAGTTCCATGTCGCCATGTTGTGAATATAAGTCTTCGGCCATTGAATTTGCGTTAAGACACATGAATAACATAAAATAGACTATCGCATGTTTCATTTAACGACTCCCTTAAATGTGAGCCCAATCTTATTTGTAACATCAATCCAGTTTTTTCCGGCATCATATGATTGGAATATTTTATTAAACTGATGAGGATGGGGGAAGAACATGCTGGTGATAATGTCCTTATTTCGCTTATCATCTTTGTTATTAGATTTCGCGTAACAAAAAGCATAGACGTCATTCTTCTGATCACTTTGATATAACTTGTTACAGCTTTCTACATTCAGTACTTGTTTAGGGCTGACGTCTAAATGGTCTGTTAGGTAGATGCCACCTTTGCCTGCAAGTAAAATAGTGTCGTGGCCTGTGTCTATCGAATGAAAATATACATTATTGTCATTGGTAAATACTTCTCTAAACTTGCCCGAATAAAATATTACTTTTCTATTTCGTGGGCCACCTGATTCAGAAGTAGAAATCTGTACAAATGTTCTCTCGTTTCCGATATCAGAAATGCTTATAATGATTGCTTTACTTAAAATCGAAGATTGTACGGGAGTTGGTGGGGTAGAATCTAAACGAGTGTGTAGCAATGTTTTTTTATATAGACAGTTTATATAGATGTTGTCACCTTGTACAAACATTCTGCTTAAAACACCTGCACCACATCCGCTTATTGTTTTATACCGCCAATCTAGTACGTTTTTGTCCCACCAATGAATTTTGTAATCACGCGTGCCTATAGTTTTCTCAAACAGTGCAAGAGTATTAGTCTCTAGTACACGGCTACTAGACATACCTTCAAATTTACCTGTGATTGGACTAACGCTTAAATATTCGTTGCTATTATTGCTAACATAGAAACCTGAATATAGGCGATAGTAAGTGTATCCTTCAGTAACCCATTCAATATAATTATCATTTCCCCTGCATGTGTTTTCGTTTGCGCAGCCATCAATAGTACTATATAACCACTTACTTGGATCAGAATCCGGTTCGACTCGTATATGAATGCCCCTTGTGCTTGAAAATAATCTCATATCTATGTATTTATTTAAATTACTATTGTGGTAGTTCCATAACATACCATTTTTATATACGTCTTCTATTCCTCTTAATGGTTTTGGGTTTACGAAGCGCTCTTCAGGTGCCTCAAAGTAGGTCTGGGGCTTAGGAAATGTCGTAATATCAGTTGGGCAGCAAGTGCAGCCAGTCAGTATCGACATGGTATAAAAAAGCATAAAACATGCTATTATGTTACGCATAATTTTTTACTCTATAATATAATTTAGCTTGAAAGATTATATTTTTAATGTGGTTTTAATAGATGCATGCATTTCTTGTCTGAAACTTCCCAAGTTTTGCTTTCGCACAACTTTTCCTGCACAAGAGATTGTACTCTTCAATTAATTTGCTTTTACTAGAGCAGTTTTGGCAAGATTCGCTATTGCTATTACTGTTTCCTACAGTAGATATTAATTCTAGGCTTGATACCTTATATCTCGGTCCTTTCTTACTGCCTTTAGTGACATATGTCTCATGTATATGTTTATCATAAACATAATAACAAGTTCTATTAACTTTTATGTGAACCCATAATGTATTCTTATTTTTGATGATGTCATCATATCCGATTGATTTATTTTTATCATTTACTAGTGGTACAGAAATTGTCTTAGTATCAATCTCTTCTGAGTAAATATCCATCGAGCCTGCTATTGACTTTTGTATCATCAGTAATAGTAAAATCAATATGAGTGGATTAATGTATTTATACATTATGATTTCCTTTTGCTAGTTGGTCATTTTAATAGTGTCCAATGAATCCGTTAAGTTGTATAAGATATTGAAAATAATACTGGCGTGATCAAAAAAATAATTTCGTGATGAAACTGAATAACAGTAATTAGTATAATTAATTGGATGAATAAATCTATTTCGCAGTGATTCGGATATTGAACATTCCTTTAGTATCCATGTGCGGCCGAACAGAATGACTAATTGTAAATCTATTTCAATTAAATATACAATTAATATATTGCTTAGATATCTATAAGAGAATGAGTATGTATTTATATACTATCAAGGATTTAGCATATTGAGTGTAGGTCATGTCGTCATAACCAAAGTAAATTTAATAGAGTAGGTCGAGAAAAAGAGTGGTTGAACACAAATCATAAGAGTTACATTGTTCAGTTAGTTGCACATTATATTGATGCAGAATAGTCCGCACTAAATGCTTTTACTTATATAGTCAACTAGCATGCTTCTGACATGAAGATATAGTGATGCTTGTATTGAGGTGGGCCAGTACAGAGATTAAAGGTTTATTCTGAATATTTTAGATTTTATAATAATTACCTCTCCTACTATTGTCCTTATAAGGCCAGAAACTACTGGTCTTTTATTGATTTGAGGTTGTCATAGCATAATTAGGTATCTTTGATACTGAGGAGAGCTTATTTATGAGTATCACTCTCACAAGGCAAGAATTCTACGAGATGCTTTGGAAGGTGCCACAAACAGGCTTGGCAAAGCAATTCGGAGTATCTGATTCCGCGGTCAGTAAGGCCGCTAGAAAAGCTGGAATCCCTCGCCCTGGTCCCGGATATTGGCAAAAGTTGCGCCATGGGAAGAAGGTAAAACCAGTGCCTTTGCCACAGCGCTTACCTGGTGCGTCTAACTGGATTCACTTTGGTAGTAGGTGGCAACAAGATCCAGTGACAGTGGATGAAGATGAAATTCCAGTTGAGCCTACATATGATGAGTCTTTTGATGAGCTGCATGAGCGAGTGGTCAGGATGGTGGGTAAAGTGCCATATCCTACTATTGCGAGAACAACACATTCCATTACTAAGAAACTATTGGATCAGGATGATGAACGTCGACGAGAGATGGAAGAACACGGTTATAGCTGGAATAAACCTAAGTTTGAAGCGCAGATAGAAAAAAGGCGACTACGAGTATTGAATGCCTTATTTCTTAAAATGCAGGCATTGAGATGTCGGCCCTACATGGGTACAGGTAAACATGAAGACTACCAGGAAGCGTCGTTTCAAGTGGGTGACCAACACATACGGATAAAGCTAGAAGCTATAGAACATAAACCTCGTGGTCGTCATAAGGTAATGAAAAAGCCTTATCTAAAATTCACTATTCAGGGGGGAGGGCGTAACGGTAGAGACGAGGTGGAGTGGCGGGATGAAGATGGCGTTAAATTAGAGACGAACCTGACGGCTATAGTCATTGAGCTTATCATGGCAGGTGAGCAACAATATCGTGATTTACTGCAATGGAGATATGAATGGAGTGTAAAGGAGCGAGAGGAGCGTATAGAGAATGAACGATTGCAGAGCTTAGAAGACGAGAGATTAGCTAGAGAACAAATTGAAAGTGAAGAAAGAGCCCGAGTAGATCTTTTGCTTAGTCAGGCCGAGTCAATTCGTAAAGCAGAGATAATCAGAGAGTTTGTCTATGATGTACTAAATAGAAAAGATGAAATAAAACAATCAGAAAAGGAAATTAGTGCTTGGGCAGATTGGGCAAGAGAACAAGCAGATAAGATTGATCCGATAAAAACAGGCTTAATGATTGAGTAGTTTAGATTAGCTTATTTAATGTACGGGCTAATTCTTCACGGCTTTCACGAGATTTAGTTACTACATTGTGTAATTTAAGGTGCTTTGTTGGAAGTATCCTGTTTCTATCAGAAAATTCAATGAGATTAGCAAGTATAGAAACTGGATCATAATTAGCGGCTGCTCGATTAAGAACCTTAGAAGCTTTTTGATCCTCAATAGTGAGTAAATATTTATTTTTAGTATGATGTTCGATAAAAACAAAATGTGATATTTTCGTTGAATTATAAACAGGGATAGCACGTCCGATTATCTCGGATATGATCTCCGATTCTATAGGGACAGGGCTTGAATGTGTTTCAATACTGTTTGCAAATAGGTGATTTGAATTGTTACAGATTAGTAGGCTATAGTCAGGATTTAACTTGTTTAATCCTTTTAATAACTTCGCAAGAGATTTTACAAAGGTTGGAAATGTCTTGATGCCATATTTAATGGTGGTATTACTGATTTCAATTATAGATTCAAGTGATGATGTATACTGATATTTAGGTTGTATGTCCGTGCTACAAAGTATTTCTTCTGCGTAAATTGCAATTACGGCTGATTCGATATAGTCAAGAAGTGCGTGATTGAGTTGAGTGTTGCTAAGTAGTAAGTTTTTCTGGTATTTATCATCCTTATCAAAACTGAACTTGAAAGAGATTATTCCTTTTGCTAATTCGTAAGGATCAATTATTGGAGTAAATGATTTAGACTTTTTGTCTATCTTGTAACATTTGCATATCGCATTGTCTGATAAGGCAGGAATAAAGGAGTTAAGTTGCTTTATTAAGTTAGATGCTTCCGCCGCATCAATTTTATCACTTCCACAGATTTTGTTGCCTGGCTGACATAGTATGGAAACTGATAAAAAGTCATTATTTAGGTGGGTATTGAGCATCTTCGAAACCCTACAGGTTTATTCAATAAACTATGAATATACTCTGTATTTAATGCTTCAACTAAAGAAAAAAGTCACAAAGTATTTAAAAAATAACTTTTTAACACTGTTTTTATACAGTTTGAAGGCTTTTATGTAATAAGAGCAGGAAGCATAACCTATCAAGAGTCATCTGGTATTTTAGGCTATGCGATGAGCTGGTATCTAAAACTACTTGAATGCGATAATCCGTTCCAAATCGTTGCTTTGTGAAAGAGTGATGCAGGTTCTTTGAAATATTTAAATTATCGATTGTTATTTGATCATTGTTTCTGTTGTTAATGAGTAGTGATCTATTGGATAATCCAGTTACCTTATACCAAAGCGAGTGAGTTAATTTGCTGGGTATATAAGCTTTTAGATGTTCTGGATTAACGCCTATTAAACTTAGAAAGTGTAGGTATGAAAAAAAGTCTTTAGGATTGCTTATAACTATACCGGTAACTTTTTTATGTGGATGGTAGAGTGAAGACCAAATTTCCAATCCGTCATGTAGAGCTTCAGTATTAAAGGTTTCAGTTTCTGATATGTCTGCCAAGTTATGTTTTACATAAGCTCTTATTCTTTTGTCTTCTTTGGTCAGTTTTCTATTAAAGACAATAGATTGAGACGGGAAGTAACCATCATATAGACTTTGATTAGTTAGAGATTGATAACTGTCCAGTATATTGTCTATAGTGACAGTGTCCAAGTATAGTCTACTGGCTATTTTATTATGATCAGTATGAAATCCTAAAATAGATAGTGTAATGGCAGAATCAATCTCCAATAAGTCGGGCTGCCTTTTAGTTACGATGGTGTCTTTTATTAATGACTGAATATCGGGGGAAATTTCAGTAATAATGGATGATGTTGAGAATCGCTTATGATTTATAAAATTGAGTAATGTTTTATTTATGTCAGTTGTTTCTATGTTTTTTTTCTGCCTTCCTTTTTTAACATAATTAAGAAGAGCGCCTGTGGTATAAGATGTGATGTAGTCTGTATCACTCTTTTTATTATATTTTTCTAAGACATTGTCTGATGTTGACCAGGTATGCAGTAGATTATCGGTAACGTGAATGTAGTTTTCGAAAGTAGTACTAATACTACTATGTCCCATGAGTGTCGCTAGTGCGGTTAGAGATCGGTTACTTGGTTTATTCTGGCCTGTGAGTAAATTATTAATATCCTTGTTAGATACATATAAATAGTCATTGAGAAGGTAAGAAAATTCATCTGTAAAGAAGTTGTTATTATTTAAAAGCAGGACCAATATTCTATTAGCAAAGCTGTGCCGTAGATGATGGTAACGTATGCTTGTGTCACCGGTAACCAGTACAAGTGATTGTTTTATGATTTTATTGGCTAAGGAATAGTCAATAAGTCTATTTTCTCTTTGCTCATCTACGAATATATTGCTTTCATCAGGTTCAGTTGGCGATTTGGAAAGAATAGGTGAAAGAATAATTTTTTCTGTCTCTGATAATTTTCCTATTAAGGGTATAGTCCTTCTTCCTGCTATCGATTTAGTTGTTTTGTAACGATTATTCGTTATGTGAATAACGAGGAAAGAGAAAGCATCATCATGTTGTATGTTTTTGTATTCTAAGTGAATGGCTTCACTTACGCGTAGGCCAAATCTATATCCTAATATTAAAATTGCACAACACTGCAATAAGAATTCTGAATTTTCCCTGTCTTTATTGGATTGTGACTGTATGAGTCTTAATGCTCTATCATACTCTTTAGGGCTGATGATATTTGCATCGACATTTGATGTGACTCTAGTGGAGCTAACCAGATCATTTATTGGTTCCCAGTCAATAGGGTCAGCTACTTTCGACGTGACAAGAAAATTATGGAAATCTGCTAAGTTGTTCTTGAACTTGGTTTTATCAGCGTGATTCTTGCTTTCTAATGCGATTTCATAAATATATTCATATTCTTCTGCATCTAAATCTAAGTGTTGGAGATCGTATAAAAGAAAACAAACTGATTTAGCAATCATTCTTGCATATTCATCTATTACACTAAACTTCAACATGGGGGTATAAAGATCTGTCCCTTTCTGGCAAAGCTTCTTTACCCATGAAGCCACATACACAGCTATCGGTGGATATTGATGTCGTTGATTAATGCGTTTATTTAGTAAGCCAACAAGTTTATGACGTTTAATCCGGTCTACATTTTGGTTTTTAGTAGAGGTGATAACATTGACGGTATTTAGGTCGTTTTCCAGGTCTTTGATGAATTGATTGATTTTGGTATATGTATATTCAGCTTTAGTATTGTTTACAATCAGTGGCATCGAATCATTCTTTAGCTGATCTGATATGCTTTTAGTATCTGATACGAGTCTTTCATTACGAATAATGCGCAAAATTGTGGATTGAGGAAGATGTTTAGTAGTTATTTGATTGCTGGTTATAGCATTTAAGAAGCCAGGTATAGCCACACTAGAATATGACGTAGACTTCTTTAAAAGGTCATCAATAGGGTCGCTAGTAGATGGAATACCTGAGCCTAATTCATGGAGAATTGAAGTTATTCGGGTATAGATATTGTCAGGATCGGTATCTATTTTCTGTTTATCTATTAATTTGTCATTGTTAAATCCATGTAGAAGAGCAAGGCTGATGTTCCCAGGTATCCACCTGGAATAGAAGGTATGATCCTCATTATAAAGATCTACAAAACACTTGCCCGCTTCATATATGACTTCAAAATTACTATTAGATAAGTGGTTTAATGTATTTTTGTTATATACAGAGTCGAATAGAACAGCAGATATGATTATTTCGGCTGCTCTTGTTGTGTAATCAAGTCGTGGTCTTTTTTGTTTAGATAGGATGCGTCCATTATCGGCTAAGTAACTAAGAAAACGACGTTGTATATCTTTGTAATAAATATATTCGGGTATGGTGTTGCTCGTAAATGGTGATGGCTCAGGTGCCAGAGCAATATAATTCGTAGGAAGTTTAACATTCTTGTTGTTTTTGATAATTCTTGATAGAAAACGAAAAAGTATATTTAACCGACGGTTAATGGATTCTGCAGAGTTGGCTGACTCGTTAACTATCTGATCTCTAATCTTGTTAAGTATCTTCTGTTTGTAAAAATCTTCAGTTTCATAGTTGGTAAGAATATTCCTTACGGTAGTAATATCTGACTTACGTTGTCTTTCCCGTGTGATTTCACGATTTATCGGACCTAGTGGCAAGTTATTGTGTGTCCAGTTTTCCGTGTTTTGGATATGTGTACTACCGTATTTTTTTGCATTTATGACACTCCATCCTTGGGTATTCATCATGTTATCCAGGTATGGAGTCAGTGTTTCTTTGTGTGTACTAAATGATTGTAATGATGACCTGCCAAAAGGATGCTTGAGTTGTTCCATGTGACCTAAGTGTGTTTCTATATTGCTGATTCTTAGGCTCAAATCATCAGTGTCATCTGTATATAGGATGTCACGTAGAAAGGTGGATATATTATGTCTCGATTGGTTGAGTGTAATAGGCCAAAGGTCTTTCAGTTCTGCTTCAAGAACTGATTCTGATATTGAAATGGTTTCAATATATTGGCCATCGTTCTTTATGAGAAATAGAAAAGGTAATAATTGGTCTGTTTTAGGTATGGAATTATCTAGTACTTTATCTATTGCATTGCAGAGTTCTAATTGTCCATAATTTTTAAGTCTGTATATCAACCAGCGTAGATGTTTTGTGAATTGTTTAATTTGATTGCAAGCTATATCGGGTAATACAGTAAGTCGGAATCGATGCTTTTCGGTGATGGTTTTGTCATCAATTAGGATATGTCCATTTTCTGCGTCAATATCCAGTAAATAACAAAAAGGGTCGATTACTGGCCTGTGTCCTGTGGCATAGAAAAGTAGCAATGTTGTGTAGATGGTATAAATATTGTGATATTCGATGTATTTTTCAGGATCTTTTCCTACCGTATCGATCTCTTTGATGAGACCTTTGATAAGCTGATTGAGTTGCTTGTCGCAAAGTGTATTTTGAGAGCCAATATAGATATCTCCAGAATTCATGAGAAAATTTCCTGAATGGCTTTATCGTACGTCTTCTGAATTAGGGATACGGAAATATTTGAGTAATAACTACTGACGGGTGGTGCCTCTTTCTCGGATCCCGTTATTAAGTACCCTAGGAAGTCATCGCCAGACATGATTGATAGTTGTTTTCTTAGGCTTAAATGTACCCGATCACGAGCAAGCCCCGTTGCTCCTTGCTTGATAAGATGCTCGATTACCTTACTTATATCTGCTTCCGTCTTTTCTACGGTAGTATTTAAAGCATGAGCAATAGAAGGGTATTCAGTATCTTTATCAATGTGTTTTTCTAGTAGTCTGGTCACAAAACTTGGCAGTTGCAGTGTAAAGGTTTCATGTGTGGGTACTAATAGCTTCCTATTAGCCTCATCAGGGGTGTAGTGTTGTTTTGGTGTAATATACGTTCTGCGATATTGGCCATTACGGTTGATATCTTTATTAATCCCTGCATTCAGATTCAATAGAGCGGGTATTTTTAAGCCAACTGATAGCATCAGATTTAATATTAGTGACTCACGAGAATCGTTGTTAGATAGCCATGTGGTAAGGATTTTCCGAGTAAAAGGATTAATGCCATTCTGATTCCAGGGAGTAGATTCTGCGAAGTTCTGGATCCAGAACTTCGATCCTACGCGTAATTCTGCATCTCGATTTACTTTAGGTACTAGCAGTCTCTCTGGCTCATCAGTATTTGAATCGATAATGCCAAGGACGTGATCCTCTGATGAGTCTTCTATGAGTGTCTCGTATGTGCCTACTGGAGTGTAATCCTCGGTTTGAGGGAGTTCATGGAACCTAGTAAATCGTTGAGTGGATGGTCTGTTGCGCTTTGACTTTTTACCAATAGCGTCCGGGCGTAATGTATTGAGGGTGTTGTCCTGATGGTGCTTAAACTGACCAGTTAGAAGTAGACGAGTAATATCATCTAATCGTCTTAGAAAATCTGTGTATTTTCTGCCATATTGGCGAGCTGATACCAGCTTTTGACAAAACGAGCTTATGTTTTCAAGGTAGTTTTCACTAGGTGTATGTCGTACATCTAGAGGAATGTGTTCGAAAACTGTATCTAGTGTAATGGCGTTTGTGAAGGTTCTTGTGATCTCTTTGGTATTGAATGTTTCGGATCGTTCTGTAGGAAGCATAAGAAATGCGATGTAGAGCAAGCTAAGTCCAATTTGGTTTTCAGTAGCATTATCATGGAGGTTTTTTAGTAAGCAGTCTGCTGGTTTGCTTCCTGTTCCTTGGCTAGGCAGTTTGCGCGTCTTCTTTTCGCCATATTTGTCCATATGACGGTTAAGTGCATCAGATATGACTTTAAGCCAGTTTGGCCAGATTTCAGGGAGTTGGTAGTCTTTGAATTTATTCCAATCGGTATGAGTATTGTGTGTGAGGCCAATCTTCAGGGCATATTTCAGATGCGAAAGAAATTCTTGATTAAAATTGAAGTCATTAGTGATGCCAAATCGGATAAAAATGGTGTTTAATAGTGCCCGCGTGGCTTTGGTTTCTTCTGTTTGTTCGGGAAAGAGTTCGTCGAAGATTGCTAGTTTTCGGGAGGGTGTCTTTCTAGGGGCGGTGTTTAGTGAATTGGTCATACTGCATAAGTATAGACTAATTTAAAATGTGCGAGTTATTTGTGATATAGATATCTGGGGTGGGTTTTGTGTCGTCCATAATGTCGCTAAATGTACATCACTATATATCATTTAAATCAATAGCTTATGAGGTATTTGTGTATTTAATGTATATTTACGTACATATTATAGTATCTAAAATATACTGGAAAATATGCACTCATAATGATGCCTAGTTCGAATCTAGGTGTTGCCACCATATTCTTTAACAAAAACAGCCGCTTACATAAGTGGCTGTTTTTGTTTGTGCGCTAAAAATATTTCTGGGCCGGTTCTGGGCCGGATTGGATGTGCGTATATCAGTGCTAATAACTTAAAATCCCTCGGGGGAAACTCCATGCCGGTTCGATTCCGGCCCTGGGCACCATCTATAAACTTATTGAAATCAGTAAGTTGCCTCAACTAAGCCGCACTTGTTGCGGTTTTTTTGTGCCTGCTAAAAATGCCGTGTAGACCTAGTGTAGACGGTTTAATCAAAGTGTTTCCGTTGAGATACCGTTTGTCGTATACGCTTTATTTCTTTATGGTAATCTGCATCTTAAATAAAGCGTTTAAAACTGAAGATAGTATTCCGACAATGAGATACATAGCGGTATTCTATCTAGTTAATTCTTAGAAGAATAAAAAATGATTACTGAAGCATCGGCATTTGCAACGATAGTTGGACTATTATCCTCATTTTCTAGCGGACGTAAGTCTAAAAGCATTGCTGAATTTGCAGATTTTATATCGTGGCTTATTGATCATAATCATCAAGAGCTAGCTAAAACAATAGAGCAAAACGCTACGACCTCAGCAAGCATTAAAGCTTTGCTAAATCAGCAAAGTGAGGATCTTCATTACAAGCTTGATGATCTTAGTCATATTATGGCTATAATTGCGAGTAGGATTCCTGATCTAACAGCATTGGTAACTTCAATGGTACCAAGTGCTGAACTTTCAGATCAGGCATATTCAATAATAATTCAAATGTATAAAAACAAAAACGAATTCTTTTTGGTTTCTAAAGCTATGAATCGAGGTGCTTTACTTATAACAAGTAATGGTAATGAGATCACCTATGAAGATGAGCAATTCCTTCATGACGATCTCAATACATTAGTAGAGTTGGATTTATTACATATAGATTACAACTCGCAGGGATCTGAAATGTTTTATTTTACTCGTGCAGCTGCAAAATTAGCATCTACATCAATATGCGCTTAAATACTTTTAACAAGTTGGTAAGCATTGACTATCAATTGCGCAGCTCTTCATTCTTATCTAATTATCCTAATCGTAATGCAATCAAATTACATGGATAAACTTACTTATAATTTAAGGACTTATAGTGACTGAAAAAATAACAGGGTTTTATGCGTATGCTTCGTCGCCTACCGAAATTGGTCAGTCAATTGAGGAAGCAGTAAGCTCAATAAATAGCAATGCAGATTTAAGCGTAGAAACATGGAAGGCTTTAGATGTTGTTGGTCACTTTATATCAGAAGAAGTTTTGGAGGGTATAGATTCATGTGATTTTTTGGTTGCTGATATTTCTGTTCTAAATTTCAATGTCATCTATGAAATTGGTTATGCAATCGGTAAGGGAAAAAGAATACTTCTGACGAGAAATAAGAGTATTCGTGAGGGAAATATTACGATTAGAGAAGTTGGTATATTTGATACTTTAGGATACAAAGAGTATCAGAATTCCCATGAATTATGCTCTTTTATAAAAGATGCAAATAGTTTGGACCCTTTAAAGATTTCAAGAAAAATTAATATAAAATCACCTGTATATCTCTTGGAAGGATTACATAAAACTGACTGGTTAGGCCGTATAGTTTCACGAATAAAAAAAGCTCGATATTTATTTCGGTCTTTTGATCCAAATGAACAGCCTCGGCTTTCTGCAAACGATGCAATAAACCAAGTATCTCAATCTCATGGCATAGTTGTTCCTCTCCTTTCAAGTAATACAGTAGGTTCGGAAGTTCACAATATGAGAGGGGCGTTTATTTCAGGCCTAGCCGATGGAATGGAAAAAGTTCTCTGTATTTTACAGCACGGAGAAGAACCGGTCCCTCTTGATTACAGGGATTTTGTAAATACTTCGTATCATCCTGAAGATATAAATGAATACATAGCTGACTTTGCAAGTCGTGTGGCTGAAGCTTTTCAGAAAGAAGATACGATTGAGACTTCTAGTGATGACACTTTTCTTCAGTCTTTAGATCTTGGATCGACATCAGCTGAAAATGAGATGCGCACTCTCGAGCGATACTATTTAAAGACAGATCAATTTCTCAAGTCACTTAGAGGTGAAGCTAATATAGTGGTTGGTCGCAAGGGTTCAGGAAAATCAGCGATATTCTTACAGGTAAGAGATAGAGAAAGAAACAAAAAGGGCAATATCGTTTTAGATCTAAAACCTGATGGATACAAACTAATAAAGTTCAAAGAGTTAATATTATCATTTCTCGAAGAAGGAACTTTTCAGCATACGATTATGGCCTTTTGGGAATATGTATTGCTCTTAGAAATATGCTACAAAATACTAGAAAAAGATAGAGATAATCATAAGCGAGACCATACATTATATGAGCCATATCGAAAACTAGCGGATTTATATCATGCAGAAGGATACGAAATTGAAGGTGATTTCTCAGAAAGAATGAGCTCATTAATGGAAAAGATTTCTACAGAATATAGATCACAGCATGGTGACGAGAAAAACGTTAGATTATCCGCATCAAATCTAACCGAGATGTTGTACTTTCATGATGTTAAGGAAGTAACGCAGCAGGTTATAGATTACATGAGTCACAAAGATGTGTGCTGGCTGTTATTTGATAATATTGATAAAGGATGGCCAACTTCTGGGCTTGAACACGAAGACCTTTTAATAATCCGTGCATTAATTGATGCGACTAAGAAAATTGAACGTCAGTTTAGCAAGTCAAACATTGAAGTAAACTCTATAGTATTTCTTCGAAATGATGTTTATGAACTTTTAGTTCAAGAATCTTCAGATAGAGGGAAAGAGGGAAGCGTTCTCCTTGATTGGACTGATCCAGACTTGTTAAGAGAATTAGTTAGATTGCGAATTATTTCCAATGAAATTAATGGAGATAGTTCATTTGATGCTTTATGGAAAAAAATATGCATTAGTCATTACAATGGAGAGGAAAGTTCGCAGTATCTTATTGATAGATCGTTAATGAGGCCTAGATTTCTACTTAATATGATAAGCCAATGCAAAAGCTTTGCCATTAATTTAAATCACGAAAAGATTCTAGAAGAGGATATTGAGAAAGGATTAAATGCTTACTCTATAGATCTATTAACAGATATAGGATATGAAATACATGACGTAGATAATCGTGTTGAAGACATACTATATGCGTTTATCGGAAGTAAACCTAAAATAAATAAAAATGAATTATTTAAATTATTATCTGAGTTTGGAGTAGATAGTGGTTTCCATGAAAAAATATTCGAATTGCTATTATGGTATGGGTTTATTGGGCTTGTTGTTGATGATGATGCAATGTATATATATAACTTTAATTACAGTATGAAGCTTGTGACAGGGATGATTAGAAAGAGAGGAGATATCGACTTTCTTATAAACCCAGCTTTTTGGCCTGCGTTGCAAATAGAAAAATGATAGATGTCAAAATAATGTATTTTGGGGTCAGTGTATATTTTGGGGTCAGTATTTTGGGGTCAGTGTAAAAACTCTCAACAAAAATCGTAATCCGTTATACTCAATAAAAATCAAAATCACCATATTCAAGGATGAAGAATGGCTCGTTTACCTCGTATCTGTTTACCCGGCATTTCCCAACACATAATTCAACGCGGTAATAATCGGCAAATCTGCTTTGGCTCTGATGACGACTTTGCGGCTTATGCTTACTGGTTAGATGAGTTCTCACGTAAATACCATGTGGCGATTCATGCATGGGTATTTATGACTAATCATGTGCACTTATTGGTTACGCCTGAAACGGCTGATGGTATTTCTAAAATGATGCAGTCCTTGGGTCGGCAATATGTTCGCTATTTTAATTACACCTATAGAAGGACTGGCACGCTGTGGGAAGGGCGCTTTAAATCCTGTGTTGTGGACGCAGAAAACTATTTGTTAATTTGCCAGCGTTATATAGAGCTGAATCCTGTTAGGGCAAATATGGTGAGTCTTCCAAATGAGTATAAATGGTCTAGTTACGCTGCAAATGGTTTAGGGCTCGACAGTAAGCTTTATACTCCTCATCGAGCTTATACAGAACTGGGCTCATCAGTTGAAGAGCGAGCTAAGATATATAGACAATTGTTTCATGGGCATTTGGATGATGTACTGATCAATGATATACGTAATGCCTTAAATAAGAGCATGGCGTTAGGTGATAATAGATTTAAACAGGCGGTTGAAGAATTAACTGGCAGGCGTCTGTCAGAGTTAAAGCGCGGGCCAAAGTCGAAGTTAGCGTGATAGTTTTTACTCTGACCCCATTTACTCTGACCCCAAACTGCAAACTGTTAGACTCCAAACTGTTACCCCAAACTGAAGTCCTGAGCTTCCCCCAATAAAACGGACGATTTAATTGCTGGCATATTCTTCTTCGTATTCTACAGGTGTCATGTAGTTTAAAAAAGCATGTCTGCGTTGTCGGTTATAAAAAACTTCTATGTATTCGAA